>Ga0209671_1001910_pt1 | contig 18370 bp, 11 predicted proteins | sample WorMetHERISLAND2_2_FD_187401 | JGI IMG/M metagenome (GOLD analysis project Ga0209671, IMG submission 187401) | Marine gutless worms symbiont microbial communities from Max Planck institute for Marine Microbiology, Germany - Olavius geniculatus... | ecosystem: Host-associated > Annelida >...
TACGTGTTCTGCTGTAATTTATTAAAATGTTGGTGCTTAGGTGACACTGCCTCTGAAAATTTAGGACTTTAATATTTTATTTGTTTTTCCGTGACTCTTTATTTTTTTCATCCATTTTTTAACATTATCAGACCCAACCATTTTCCCGTTTTAACATGTGGAAAAATGTGGAAAAATTGTACACAGGTTATCAGAGTCAGACATCCAAAATTTGATAGATTTTACTCAAAGTGCCTGATAGCGCCTTACGTCCTCCGTTTAATACAATGTAGCGTCAAGCATTTGGACGGCTCGTGGTTCATTAAAGAACGGCTGAGATGGGAACTGGAGAGTAGCGATGCTGGTGTCGGCGGACTGCTCTGTCAGATTGACAGCTCTCTAGTTGAAGCGCTTTAAATTTGCTGCTGACATGGGCTCAGCCGCAGGTTCAGAACTGCGCGTGTCCAGTCCGGTATATAGGCCTACAAATCTCTTACTATTTTCGTTTAACCCCCTTTCGTTTTTACGCGCGAAAGCAGCTACTGCTTTAGCACGTCTTAGCCATCGCAATTCTGTCTGTCCGTCTGTCCCTCACACGGGCGGATCAGTCAAAAACGGTGGAAGCTAAGATCACCAAATCTTTACCGTCGGCTGCCCGGAAGACTCTAGTTTTAGAATCCGTAAAGATTTTCCACAAATTCGAAAGGGATCACTTCGAGCAAGAGCGCTAAATGAGAGAGGGGTAGGGAAAGTTTGCGATTTTCAGCTAATAAGTCGCCATATCTCAGAAACGGTGCGAGATACAGCCTAAATTACTATTAATCACTAATAGGAAGTCGTACACTGGCTTTCGATTGGCATTAAAATCAATGACTTTGGATAACCTTGAACGCCGAAATAGGGCTTTATTGATTTTTGGCGATTTCGGGCTGCGAGACACATTTCCAAAGCGAATTGCGCCAAAATCAATAGTCTCGATTTTCTAGGTTCAAGGAAACCTGCGCACGAGGGCATCAAAGAGCGGTACCACCGTAAAAGTCGTTATTTTACCGTTGTTGGCCGGTCTTTCATGAGAACAGTTGCAGATCACCATGGGTATGCTACATATCACAACAAGCACTAGTGACGAGCTTTTTAGTTGTATCAACATCGATAACTTTGAAAAACCCTGAACTTCCAAAATATGGAGTTTTATTGATTTTTGCGATCTTCAGCTGCAGCGCACACTTTAAGAATGAATTGCGACAAAATGGCTGGAGATAGACTTTCAGTTTGCGAACAGAAACTCCTATAGGCTTTCGCGCGTCTTGTGAGCATTAGCTGAAATATTTGGTTTGTATTTTTAGAAACGTATGACAATACTAAGAGTGCCAGTGAAAACTCGCGATAAAACGCTTCAAGGGCTCCCATATTTCTATCATACACATTACTGTGGGCCCTACGGAGCTGCCAAGAAGTCGAAGTGCCGCTCACCTACGTTCAAAATTATTGTCTGTAGACCCACAGTGGTTAGCTGCGAATGTGGCTGCTGCTGACGGAGCGATGCTGTCGGACAGACAGTGATGCGGATGAACTGTGACAGCGAACGCCGGTGTCTAATTATAGAATCGCCCCGGCCGACAATTTACCGGCAAAAAATCCGCCCCGCCCGGCGGCCGCCCGGCCGGGGCGGATTTTTACAATTAAATTGTCGGCCGGGGGAGACTTTTCTGGGGGGCGATCCTAGAATGGGGGGACTTTTATGGGCCGGCGATATTTTAATAAGGGAAAAACATATCAAATCCGTGATTATCTCTCCCAGGGCGGATTTTTCATGGGGGAGACATTTTAATGTGACGCCGGCGCCAATGAACGACGTTTACACGACATTGCCGGCTCACAGCTCTAACAGTGACAGCGTTGGGGCTGTGATAGCCTGGACGACGTACTGTGACGGAACGGGCACGAGCTTTGACAATGGCGACGGCACAGTCGCAACTAACTGTTGACGTCTATGACACCTACCAATACTTTCGTATACGATTATCCGTGTTAGGTTTGAAGCCGGTTCACGCGTTCGGGCGGTTTTCTGAAAATTCGGCGTTGCAAATCAAGCGTGAAAATTGTCAGGGGGGTTTTACATTACAAACCAAGGTAACGATTTTTTGGCGTTAAAATGAGAAAAGTGAATTTTGGTATAAATCAGAACCGAGCTAGTTTCGTCCTTGTTCGGGTGATTATTCCCGGACGCTTTCATGCGAATACTCATAACATCTTTCTTATTTTTTTAACCTTTGACATTATTACTCACTTTTTATCCTCCATGTTATTGACGTATTGAGGTTATAATGTACCAGCTGTAGCCGTTCTATTTTTATGTAATTAGAAATATTGCTTTAGGCTTTTGGACTGTTGTGACACTGAGCGGTCGTTCGGTGCATCTAGAGTTTCGTTGCGTCTTTATTTTATGCGAGGAGATGGAATACTTTCTCGGTGTCCGTGTCCAGACAGACAGCTTTGATCTTTGGCAAGAGACATCGCGAATGCACCGGCGAGGGAGCGGCGCTCCCGTGCCTTCCATTGCACCGTTTGACCGCCCGGCACATATTGCGTAGCCTATCATTCAAGGACGATTCCCCGCCGCATCGGCAGAGAGTGACTTAACGACGGCTGCAGTGGCTGCGGTGTCGTCGACTAAATGGACGTGTAATGTAGCGCTGTGGAGTCGACCAGCTAGCGCTGCGTTGCACGTCGTCTGCGTGCTCAGCACGTCCGCTGCGTGCTGCGCGACACCGACGCCGGGAAGGACAATTTGTCTTGTTGTTAGTTGCGTAACGTCGTCGTCTTGTTTGTCCGCAGTCAAGACACACACTCGCACGCTGCGCCATTACCGTTCTGCAGTGTCTCTTGTTTGCCACTCAATGACTGCGACGCCAGCTTTTACAGGACGGGAAGGCCAGTCGGTTGCCGAACCTAATGAGGAGACCTCTCATTCCGTTTTGGTCCGGTCACCGTCTCCACTGCTTGTATAAATGGATCACACGGATCTTCGAGCGCACGCGCTCTGTGTTTAAACGCGTTTGTACGACGCATCCGGTTGTATTCATTAGATTCAAAGTCGCAACACAAATTCACACTTTGACAAAACAAAATATTTCGGTATTCAAATCAGAGAATTTAAATCCACGGTGTTGTACGAACGTAAATATCATCAATTCCCGGATCTTGCACGGTTGTCGGTTGTTGTGAACTTGCTGAGATATTGCGCATCATGCATTTAGCCAAACATGTAACCCTTAAAATATATTGATCCTACTTTCGTATTTTTTGGCAAAATAAGGGGTTACATTTTGCAGCATTTTCAACATTGGGCATAGGCTATAGCAGTTTATGCGTGCATGATACTTCGCCTACCCGCGGGCAGTATTTAGTCTTGAGCGAGGCTTGACAGTCTTGTTATCATTATAATTACAAGATGTTTCTGCAAGTGCTGGGGCTGAATGCAGGGGCGCTGCTGGACGCAACTGACAAAGATTTCACGTACACGGCGTTTCACTATCAAATCGAGAAGCACAACAACGTCACGAGCTCAGCGTTCAAGCTGGACCAATACGAAAAACAGCTGAGCGACATCGGAGACAATTTTCAGCTTATTCGCGCCGGTATGTTGTACATCTCACTGTCAGCGTACTGTAATTACACTACAATGCATCAGTTTAATCCTGTTATGCCTCTCTCGTGTGATGTTAATTTGCATTATTCTGTTCTTAAAATAGACTCTCAAAGACTTGAAAACAGCTTCGTGCGCATCGTGTTAGTAACATCCCAAACTGCAAAGAGAGGTGCCGAAAAAAACCGTTTTAAGTATATAGGGCACAGCTGCTTGTTCTCGGAAATAGGTCTATCAGGATCGCGGTTGTGTTCGGCATTGGCCTTTTAATCCGGACGAGGCAACATTGACGAAGAGACAGCGTGCAGAGGGCGACGGACCAGGGGCGCTTGGCACGTTGCTGATAGCGGCGACCGGAATTCTGTGAGGCCGACGATTCGCCGACGTCGAAGACGTAACGCTATTTGCGATTCGCGCTGTTCACCAGCCTCTGGTATACATGAGTGCGTCTGACGGCCTGGAGTGACCGATAGTGCTGTTGCTGCTGCTGCTGCTGCTACTGCCGAAGGAGATGGAAGCGTGGAGTTGCATTAGTTTCTGCTAAAATCGAGTGAATACTCGTCATTCCGCGCAGAAACCTCCAGCTCTCTCTGCAGTAGCTAAAGTTTGCTTGCGGGCTGACTCGTTAAATATTATTTTGAGCTATTCTGAAAATATGTATAGCTTTATCTTTTTAATACAAGATAATGTTCATACGAACACGGAGTCTGTCCAATGCATTTCGATAGTTTACAGTATAGTTGCTACCCTGCTTTGATGGTAAGCTTAATCTGGTTCGCTAATGAAAAATGTTTATTGTGTTAGCTAGCAAAGAATATTTAATCAACTGCCATATTTTGTTGCAATATTTTGAATTAGTATATTTTCAGCTACAACTGGTACAAATTTTGTGTAAATTGATCATCATTCGAGTGAATTATGAAAGAAAAACAAATAGGGGTCTTTTTATGAAACACCGTGTATAGTACGATAGAGATAGTAAGCCTGAGTCGACATTCTGTTGACAAAATTCTTAATTTTCTAAAATTTTTATTGGCACAAATCACACAATTTTTTATATACATGCAATCTGTAAAATGTACTGAATAATATTTTGTTGCGACGCTGCAAACTATAAGCGACTCTTAATGCCAGGCACCCCCCCGTGTCTGTGGCTGCTTGCTGTGGACGTCTGCTGTCTGTCTGTGCGCAGCACGGTTTGTGCCGTATATAAAACATCCAACGTTATGTTACTCGGATGGAACACTCGACGACGAATACACACACCTTGGGCTGTGTATCATTTACTAAGTTACTTAGTTAGTTATTTCCTTCTTTCGCTGACTTTTGATTGCAGAGTGCCTGACGGTTGCGAGTGGTATCTTTGCGATGCTCGGTGTCGCCAGCCAGCTGTCGATCGCTGCGATGGAGTCGTTCGCCAGTACGTTCCAGATGCCAATCGTCATACCGAGCTCCGTTGAGCCGACCTTGCCGCCGCCAAGGATGTCTCCACTGCCGTCGCCGTCCGTTTTCTCGAGCCAGCCGTCACCGTCATCGGCAGCCGGCGGCCCATCTACACGGCACCGCCCACCAACCTCCGACGACCGACCGTACACGATCCACGTACGACCGACCTACGACCAAGCCGTTTTCGCCCTCATACAGCGCTTCGACTGGAAACATCTTTTCTACCTCTACGACACCGAACAAGGTCTTTCTCTCTTTGTTTCTCTTCGTTTCTCTTCGTTCTAAAATATTACAACTGTAATTATTATTGTCGTTGTTGCATAGTCGTTGCTGTCGTTGTCGTTTAGTTTGTCGTTTGTTTATTATGCTATAAACGTTATACAGACCACATAAGCTCGTGCACAAACTTGGCCATCTGTTCTGGCAATAGCGTCAATTATTGTCAAGTGGCGCTGAATTTGCAGAACCAGAAAATGAAGGATTTAACCACGTAAAATGCTGCACATAGAGATAATGTTTCAAGTAAAATTACTAGAGTTACGCAAAGCTGACCTACGTGGTAGAAATAATAGTATGTTCACACATTGCTAAACGTTACCATCGAATGTTTGCGTCTCCAGAGATCCTGTGGCGGAGTATTGTTTTTCTTGCGTATTTGATCAAACCGTCTGCTCCATGGACGGCTGGCTTGGGCAACGTCTTCGGCATCGATTAGGATAGCGACCGAGTGACAGGGTGATGTGGCACTACCGAGCTCGTATAGTGTATCTTCGTCAAGTTTGGCTATGAACGAAAGACGAAGTTAAAAGGGTTACTAAAAGGTAATATATAGCTCGTTATAAGAAACTCATTTCAGAGCTACGAAGTGTCATCTGCCGTATGGAATCACACAGTGTTACCTGCCACCCGACACAGGTGAACGCGCCCCGCCTTAACCCCAGCCAGACAGGCCGGTGCTCAATTTTCCTACCCCAGAAGGATGGAAGGCTGAGTTTACCTTGTTGTTGGTTATATATTTTTATGGTTTATCTGTCCCGCTGACAGTCACCCGTCTAAGTAGTAAAGAGTGGATAGCGACCCAACCGCGGGACTCGAACCCACGACCTTTCGATCGTAAGTCCGACACCCTACCGTCACGCCACCAAGTTACAAAATGTCAAATTAGGTTTTCTTTTGCAACACAAGTAGATCGTTTCACCGGCAGTCATCGAGGCGACACCGTCTCCTGGGGGCTTTCAGCGTTTTGTAGTAAACCAAACGCGTTGGTTCTAATTGCGCTTTCTGTGATACTTCGTCGGCATGAATGACGAAACTTGTCGCGAGATTGGTTTGTATCACGCGACGTGGAGAGTGATACGATGACGTCATAGCACCTGTCCGTGTAGTGTTGTCGCGAACTTGCTGAGATTACGCATCAACAGCGACAACAGCGCTTCACATCCGATTAAATATTGACGCCGTCGGTTGGTCGCCGCGACGTCGGCACGACTTCATGGGACTAACGCGTCCTGCACTGCGCGACGAAATTTCAGCGTTGTCGCCAAATCTGATCGATTCTGAGAACGATTTGAACTGAGCCGCGAATCACAAAGTTAATCGGAAATGCTGCGATGGCTCTGAACCAACGTAGATGCGTGGAACACGGCGGATTTGTTATTATGCATGCTAAAACTTACTAATTGAAGGAAATGTTTCTGAAACTATAACATAACTCAGTCTTATACCGTATATTAACGTAACAACAACCAACGTAGTTTGGCAAAAGGCGAAATCGCCAGATGGCAGCAAACTGACAGTTTGCATGGCTGCAATCTGCAGCTGCATGTTTTGGCTGGATATCTCCTTTTTCTAAAGGTTAAAGGTTAAAAGGTTAAAGGTGGTGATATAGCCCTTAATGGGACGCCCATCTCAGAGCTACGGAGCGTCACCTGCCGTATGGGATCACACAGTGTTACCTACCACTCGACACAGGTGAACGCGCCCCGCCTTAACCCCAACCATATAGGCCGGTACTCGATTTACCTACCCCGGAGGGATGGAAAGCTGAGTTGACCTAGGCGGCTGGTTACATACCGAGATGGTTTACCTGCCCACAGGCAGTCACCCATCGCAGTACTAACCCGGCTGGGCGTACAGTAACTTCGTTGATCGGATCAAACACGTTACCACTACACCACGCCACCAACCCATTTAACACAATGTGTTATTAGACTTCACAGCTGTACCCGCCAAATGGAATCTAAATTCGTCAAACGGTTTAAGCAAGGTACACGAATGCAACAGAATGTCATGTTACGGAAAAATAAGTAGGAAAAGGCGAAATCGCTTGCGCTACAAGAAGCGATTTCGCCTAAAAATGAGTAGTAGCTAATGTGGCTACGAAAAGAAAACTTAATGTCGTCTACAAGGTGACGTCCATTGATACACATTGTATAAATTTGCGTTTCAGTATACCGAGCGGTCGCACTGTGCGTTGCACTGTACACTGTCCATTAACTCACGCTAATCAGCTGTCACGTCCGAGTTGCCATGCGATGCTGAGTACGAATCATAAGCATCGCTGCAGAAGTTTAGAACGTGTCTCTCGTTTACACGTAATCTTTCCAACTGCCTACTGATCTTTCTTACCGCAATACGCTCTGCCTTCTGTAACGGTACGGTCTAGCTATCAGATTTGAATCCCCGCAGTGTCGCATTATTGCAGGCGCGTCGCTGCTGTGATTCTATATACAACGTCATCATCGTGCAACGCCAAACCGCATCAGCATGCCAGCGTCTGAAGCTCTGCTCTGTCCGGCTATTGTTATCTAACTAAGTGGCTGCGTTGAGATCACAGGCAGACTGCGGGCATAACCTATCTGTGTTACTGCGCCCTCGCTGAAAAACTCACCTGCATCTTACTATACATGCAATGTACGCTCGTATGTACGTACAATTTTAGCGCGTGGGACTTGATTCTATTCACGCCATAACTGGCACGAGATCACTTGGACCGTGGGCCCCGTGAGCTACGTGTAAAAATAAGAATGTCGTAAAACTGCTGTATTAGGCGGCATCGGTGAACGCCGACTATTGCAACAGGTATTATTACATGTCTGTGCGTCACTCTGTTTGTTATTCTGTCGTAGTCGTGCAACGTTGCAATCTTATAACGCCGTCGGTCAAGGACATTGGTCAAGGAAATTCGTGAGGCCCCAAGAAACGCTGTGTTTAAATAGGGCCCAAGGTCCTCACGAACAGGCGACGTTTGGCGTATAAACCCACAATCAAGCTTTGCATTGCAAATTGCGACCAAAATTGCGACACGCGATTGGCAGCGATGTCGCCTGTGGCAACTGGCAAATGAGTTTAACCGCAGTACCAGACAGTATGGCGACGAAGCTCGGCAGCCGTGAGTAGCCCTATCCATTGTGGTCCTAGCTTTGTTTTGCGCAAATATTTTAGACGTGGTTACTTGTGAAACATTTTCAGCCAAAAATCGCCAAAAAATCATAAAAACGTTTATTTTGGCGTTTAACGTCATCCAAGGACATTGCTTTCGGTGTTAAACAAAAGCCAGTGTAGGACTTTTTATCAGTAATTAATAGTATAATCTAGGCCCTATCTTGCACCGTTTCTGAGATACAGCGGCTTATTGGTTGAAAATCGCAAATTTTTCCCACCCCCTCTCAATCATCGCCTTCGCTGGCGGTGACTTATGGAAAAACTTTATGCTGAAACTAGAGTCTTCCAGGCAGCCGACCGTAAAGATTTGGCGATTCTAGCTTGCACCGTTTTTGACTGTCCACCCGCGTGACAGACAGGCAGAGGGACAGACAGACAAACATAATTGTGATGGCTGAGACGCGCTACAGCAGTACTTGCTGTCGCGCGTAACAAAACGGGATTGACGTTGGCAATACTGTTCCTAACAAATGAATTAGTTTGTCACATTAGAACGGAGCGCTTTACATCTGATTTTTTCGTTCCGGGGTGGACGACTGTAACTCGAAGATAGCGCGGCCCGCAACGAACTAATTTGCGAGCGACGAGAATAGATGAGGGTTGTAATGCAGATTAGAACACGAGCTGAAAGGACTGGACCATACAGTCCTCGTGGGTGCACGCGTGTGGACACTTCTATGGCAATATGATGATGCGGGGATTAGTGCGGAGGCTTGGCTTTATGATATTGCCGTTGTGCATGTCACCTGCATCGATACGACGGTACTGTGTCGAAACGATGGTTCGACAGCTCGCCAAACTGTTACGGAACGTACGTTTTGTGCCGCTCGTGCCTGACGCTCGCTGCATAAGCATGGTTGAGACGAGAGACGTTAGCCCGTCGGCACGTGACGACGTGTTTGTCTCGGTTACTTTGCCCCGCCCACGGACACATCTCTGCCCGCCCGCCACTGTTGCTATAACCAGCATTCCGAGACACTTTAGGGATCAGTGGAAACATACATGCTAGGACACAATCGATTCGACCACATCACTGTCGCGTTAAGCCTCATTCACACTGCAGCGCTTTGTGCTGGTCGGTATCTGTCTCTACTGGCTGCGTGTCCCGTAGGGCATATACACTAGTTGTTCAAAACTGCTGCATTAACATGATTGTAAAGTTTTACACCGACAAGCACGGCAATAACTTGGACCTTTTCTCTCGCGTCGTCGAACTGGCTGGCCGTCGACCTATTCGTTCTGTCAGCAATAGCCGTCTGCTAGTGCCTCGAGTCAAGCTGTCAGCCGTTACCAGCCGAGCTTTTCCGGTTGTCGGTCCACAGATCTGCAACAATTTGCCGCAGCATGTGACGTCTGTACATTATGCGACGACTTAAAACGTCTTTTCATTCGATCACCTGAATGTTTTCTGGACGACGTATAGCTATATCCTATAGGCTATATGACCGGGCAAATTTTGTCACCGGTCAAAGGCGCCCAGTCATGGCCGGTTGACCTGTAAGGGCGGGGTATTTGACCGGTCACCGCCTTGAACAGCCTTTAGCCAGTCCTGTTCATTTCGTAGTATTGGAGATGTCTTTTCCGTGTCCTGGTTATTATGTCTTGAGTCCAATTTAGGCTTTCTTGAATGACTGTGTAGTGTTTCGTATAATCCGTAGTTTGTTTCTTCTGGTTACTTTTTCGATTTTGCGGAGACATACTATTTTGAGTGACTTTAGTTTTTGCACTGACGTCGCCTTCAGGTTTCATGTCTCTGAGTCATAGAGGATCACCAGTGACTCATAAGCATCGATCTTCGTCTGTTAGCCATCTCACTAGTCGTCACATCACGGTCATGATGTCGGTCCCTTCACTGCAGCATGTTAACGGCATGACGACGTATCGAGATGACTCGGCCGTGGCCAGTCTCTGTACCTCTCCGTAGAGGTTACCGTAATTGATCCACCGATGTTCCGGGTCGGACCGGTTGCGGTCGCATTTTTAAGAGTTGTGCGGTGTATGGCTGGAGTCGATTCCCCGTGCAGTTTATTTTTGTTGATTCCTACTGGAGTTGCAAGTGCGCTTAAATGTGTGCTGGTAAGCAAAATGTACAGAGTTATTCAGCGTCCAGTTTAAGTCATTAACTAAAAACAGCGTTCACTTTACTTTAGGCCACCGTATTACTATGGCGCCCCTCGTTTGTAGCTCAGGAGCGCCATCTTCTGATGTTCTGTTTTGTTTTGTATATTAATAGTTTGTTGGTTTTTGACAAAACAAACTCTTACAACAAAATGATAATTTTAGGAAATTACACACAACTCGAAGAACGTCGTCACTTTGCCGATAATACTGCTCAAATAATTACTTTTTGTACGAGACAGAACAAAGTGAAACAGTCGTATTCGTCATCCAGTTATGGCTATCTGTTTCTTTGTGGATATCTAATGGAATTGGAACCGTTTCACCGACTGGCCCAGCTCTGAAGTACGGCTGCGAATGTCCACATCGTCGTGAATGCTCTCAGAGTCTTTTTGTTGCGTCACTCACAATGATGTCATTTATCTCGCCGCTAGATACTGCTGCCGCTGCTGCTGCTGGTTCATAAAGCACTCCCGTAAGATGATGCGCCCGAACGACTTGGTTAAGCTTAAGCTTATATCAGGAGTTACTTACGCCGATAAAACGAAAACGACGCTGCCCCCACTGGCAAATCAATAACATTCGTTTCCGCGTTCATTTGCCATGTCTGTTGCCTTTCTTGCATGCGTAGGACTAGCCTATATCTGTGTGTAGCCTAATTTTATTTATATTTTATTTCGTGTATATTTTGCGTTTTATGTCTTTAATTTGTTTGCCGATGGCGTTTAAGAAAATTTTCTGCCGTCAGCGTTAAATGTGCTTTAGGCTTATAATTCTGTCGGAATAGTTTCCAAACGCCAACAGTAGAATTTAACGAAAAGCTCGGCAAAAAGACAACTTTACGAAAACAAAAATTATTGGTTTGTCTGTAGCAGTCAATGACGTAAACCTAAAGTATTAAATGCTAGGTTGTCCAAAAAATAACAAGCCTAACTTCGTAACTTAACTTACTTCATCAACTATTTTTTATATTTGTTTTTTTTTCACTAACCACAGCACATTCAGCGTTAAATTAAAAAAAATAATTATAGATCTCACTGCAAATGGATTTTTGATCACTTTTTTTGCCGAGCGCATGAGTGAAACGATTTTGAAAATCGGTCAGTGTTTGATCAAATTATGACAAAAACTTAATGGCTTATTTTTGTAGCCCATTATACGACTCTACGTTATATTTTTTACTTTCAGCGTGTTGCTTCTTATTACCTTCGCAAAGATGGTTTATCTGTTGGTTTGTTTGTCAACAGGATTACTCAAAAAATTACAGGCCGGTTTGGGTGACATTTTCAGAAAAACCTTACACTTGGCCAAACCTAGAGGTAATTAAATTTTACTGGTGATTAGTCAGCATGCAATACAATACAATACAATGGAGAATTTACACTCATAAACTGACAAACAAACTGTCAGTTTAATCTAGCACATAAACTAAAAAAACTGAAACGTTTAAAAGAAAAATGAAATGAGAGATACTGAGAATAGAAATAGTGATAAATGTAAAAATGACAAAATTCAAAAAATGACTGCATGCAGGAAAGAAATTTAAAAAATAACCATTTCCAGATAAGGGAAACGTCATCCAAACACAACGGGAAAAAATTACATAGCGTTGGCGGAGGTTTGCGGTCTCTGACTGCCCTTCTAGTCTGTGTAGGCTATTTATTTACGCAATACAATCGCATGCATGCCGATTACCGTATGATACACTCCGGTCATTGATTTCTTATACTGTTTCATTGTAGACCTCACAGGCTGAGAGACTGTGTGTGCGTAATATAAATCACGGCGGATTGCGTCGAATCGGCCGCACGAACAGCGCTGGCGTTTGGCCGACGCACGATTACTGGCAGTACGTGTTTCGTTGTCGTACCGGCAATCGTTCTGGCGTTCTGTCCGTTGATTAGTTTACCGGACAGACAAACAGATTGTGAATGCCTGGCACTGCAGGTGCAGCTGCGAAAAAAACAACCAACAAAAGAAATGTGACCGTTGGCGAACTTGGCGGGGCCAGGAGGAGCGTAGTTAGCTATAAAATTACTTTGAGAGCTTGCTCCAGAAATACCGTATAGTTAAACAATTACCGGTATTTAATGCCAGTCTTTTCATCCCGAACTCGTATATTTTTTATTTGAAAAAGTAAGCTTTGTACGTAATTTCTGGTCGCTGTTGTTCTATTTTTCTCGGAACTTTGTTTTTATTCAGTGTTGTCACTGTGAGCTAATGACCCTTTTTCATCCGTGATATGACTTCTGCTTTTCGTCACAGCTCGGCAGCTGCTTTCAGACGATTCAGAATAATTTGTGTGCAGTTTTGTGCACGAAATATCACAGTAACACTCAGAAATCAATAACTAAGCTAAAAGTAAATTCGTCGAACAAAAATATTTTTAGATTTATGATACTGAAACAAAACACTCTCTTTTCACAACTTAATTATTACCTTGTGGCTTCTGAACTGCAGTGCGGGTTTAAACCCAATGTGCGTTGTATGAAGCTCTTACTATGTTTTGTAACACAGTAAAGTATTTTACAAGTAATGGTTCCACAGTTTCAGTTGCAGCTTTGAATATGTCAAAGGCCTTGATAAGATCTACCACTAGGCACTGTTCTCAATGTTGATGACGCACTGGGGTTCCACCCTGCCTCGTAGTCTGTTATCTGATTGGTACGGTAAAATATATGGTTGTATTAAATAGGGCAATTGTAAATCTAAGCACGTACAACTTGTTACCGGTGTTCTGTCTTCTGTACTTTTTATTGTTTATGCGAATGACATTATTTGCAAGTTAGAGGTTTCTGGTTATGGATGTCGCATTGCAGGAAATTATGTTGGAATATTGATGAATGCTGATGATCTACTGTTGATTTCTGCTTCAAATTGTGATCTGAGAAAAATGATTGAAATATGTGAAGGTGAAATGGCCTGGTTGGATATGTGTTTTACTGTTAATAAGTTATGTTTGCTTAGGTGTGGTCCTAGATACAAGAAGCCATGTGTTGCTGTTTTACTAAATGGTAATTTACTTCGTGAATGGTCGACAGTCAAATACTTGGGTGTTACTTTTGAGAGTGGCTTGAAACTCAAAGTCTGACTTGCAGCCAAGAGAATAAAGTTTTTTAGAGTCTTTAATTATATATTGTTTGCCGATTTTATTATATGGTTTTAAAGCTGTTAACCATTAACCATTTCTAATGTTAGTCTCCAAACCCTGTACGTTACTTGAAAAACTGCCTTGCATAAAATCTTTAAATTGAATGATGAAGTTAATCTGTTGTATGCGCAATATTGTCTTAGTATTTTGCCTATATCCTATGTGTTCGATTTATGTAAATTACGTTTTCTGTTTAAACACAGTACTCATATTATTTCTGTCCACAATACTTTTTATGATGAGTTTGGTTTTTATGAGTTTAACAAATTATATTCAGCTTATTCTCTATACAAACATTCTCATGGTCATTTTAAAGCTTGTGTTTGCCACGCTTTCTATGTTAACATAATTTAGGTTTATTGATTGTATTATTTTCTGTGTCTGTCTCTGTCCCGTTTTACACTGTTTTTGTGTGAATAAAGATTATCAAAATTCGTTTTTGACGTTGCGTAAATTTTGGCTAACATAAGTGAAAAGTTGTTGGGTTACAAAGTAATGAAAGTAATGTGGCAGCATATTTGAGGTAAGCTTGCAGCATTTGATTCTGCCTTTTTCGCAGTTTATCATTAAATGCAAACGTGAAACAATTATTGAACTCGGGCTACATTTACTAATGTCATTATAAAAGTAAAGATGGATAACTTTTTGTGAGTGTATGTTTGGTGTGGTATTTGATAGTGACTTTGCCATAAAGTCGAACCTCGCTTATACGTTAAGCTACACAACGAACGACATTAAGTAATGTATGCAGTGAAAGCATTTGAAGATAACGTGCTTTGCGTTTTATTTCAACAGCCAAGTCTTGGTATAAGTTATACACAGGGACAGATAAAAAATAACACAATTAAGATACGTGCAACCAGTGGTAATGCGATGAGGAATACGAATCTGGCTGCATAACATGATACACTGAAGCTAGCAAGAAGCTTGGTCTAAGTGTCCAACGAACGTGTGTAAATATTTTATCAACAAAGGTGCGTCATTAAAGCCTAGACGCAGTGGCGTATTTAGGGGGGGGCACGGTGCGATGGCCCCCCTTTGGCCCGACCATGAAAATTTTTTACAGGCGACTTTATATGAAAAAATGCGTTTTTTGCCGTTTTCCAGCAAATTTCAGAAAAAAATGGGCGAATTTGCGGCTTCTATTGAACGTTCAAAAGCAAAAAGTGTTTCAGCTTCAGGGGGCTTCGCCCCCTGACCCCCTGACCCCCCGACCAGGGGCTCTGTCCCTGGACCCCGCTGGGGGCTGCGCCCCCAGACCCCCGTTATAGGCTCGCGCTCTGCGCGCTCGCCATGGCCCCCCTTTGCCAAATCCTAAATACGCCACTGCCTAGACGCCATTAGTTGTGACTTCCGGACTACTACGTCCGTTTTATCATACCGTATTACATACAGCGCAGGCCTGTAAACGTCTTACAGAAACGAAGCAGTCGTTTTTTTTGCGGCATCAGCTACGATGCGACTACGTACGTGGTTCGTACAAGGCTCGTACGTATATACAGGGTGGGCTAAAAAACGTGCCACTTTACTTTTGTCCATATCTTCGCCAAAATCAACCGATTTTCAAATTTTTTTACTGTTGCATTTTGTGGACAGTTAGCAATAAAGTGATTACTGAAGATCTCGCCACACGTTAACTGTGTCACTACACTACTTTGTGAAATACAAATGCAAGAAAAACTGACAATGATAGACTGCAATCGTTTTGATAAACAAAATACACTTCGGACCAAAATGCAGTGAATGATCTGTACGATGTTACACTTTGTTAGATCCGTTTCTTTGAATATCTGGCGTATTGAATGATAGGCTATGTTTGTTTTTGGCCTTTGTGGTTTAGCAAGCCTACCATTTCATCCACAGTGATCACGTTGTCTTCAGTACGTGTATGCTTCAGTCTGCCGGTCGCATGCCGTTTGTCAGTGCTGCATGTTTTCAAAATCAGTCTTAATAACATTTCCACGCTTTCTCTGTTGCAGTTTATCTTCAAAAATTCCGCCATTATTCTCCGAAAACTTATTTCTTTAACCGGTACGTGTTCTTACTCACTAAATACTCAGAGCCTTGTCTCCATGGCTAAATGGCACATTACATCACCGGTATATTTTCAGTGCATTAAAATTATTATTTACAACAATATCATTTACTTTTATTTACAAACATCAGAAATGTACGTAAAACTAAACATAATTTAATTTTTGTACAAAAATTAGTAAAAATTGTTTCAGAGTATAATTTTTTGCATATGTATTATAGTGATTTTGGTGATTTTTGAAAATTTATGTTTTACATGGTAGTGTAGCAACACAGTTAAAGTTTGGTGGGATATTCAACAACAAATTTATTGCTAATTGTCCACAGTATGTAACAATAAAAGAATTTTGAAAATCGGTCATTAATTGGCGAAGATATGGACAAAAGTAAAATGGCACGTTTTTATGACCCACGGTGTAGGTTAGTACGTATCGAAATTAACTTATTTTAGGCGAAACTGTTTGCGATAAAGCGATTTCGCCTAAAATAAGATAAGTTAATTTTGATACGTCTAGCCTATATGCGTACGAGCCTTGCACGAACTACGTATGCAGTCGCATTGTAGCTGATGCGGCAAAGAAAAGAAAGACTGCTTTTTGGCGAAATTGCTTTATCGCAAGTAATTTCGCCTATGGCTACACTTGTTTCTCAATAGCGTGATTTGCCGTCTATCTGTCGTCTGTTACATTTACGTATCTTGCTTAAACCGCTCGACATTTGGGTAATTTGGCAGGCACACATCCGAAGACACCTGATAAAAATCCGTGACCTTAAAGGAAGGGAAAATCTAGGTCTGAAACCCCAGCCAAAACATGCAATTACCATTATTGTTGCTGCCTCATGGCGGCTAGAAAAGAAGCGATTCGTGTGCTAGGTTTCTAATGCTGCGAAAAGGGGTATATGGGTCCGGTTACCGGGTACGATATACATGCGTGGAGTTGGACGCGATGAGACTGCGTTACGTCTGTTCGGTTCGTCTGTCGCATCTGTTGCTGTCCATGAGCTGATTACTGAATATTGCACGCTGCAGTTCGGCTGAAGAAAGCGCTTCAACCCGCGGCCGAGCGCATGCAGAACTGCTTGAATATTTCATAAACGCGAGTTTTCGTTTCCTCCAACACGACACCTGTAGCAGTGTCACCGACTGCGATAAATCTTACTTACTTAAGGCTTACTCTAGTGGTGTCGGTGATGGATGCGCACGCTGTAACGTTGAATAATTTTGCGTACTTTTTTCGTCAGAAAGCTTGAAATTTGCATGTTTCTGGACGGTAGTTGGATATTTTTAGTGGTTTTATGTTGTTTCTTGGGTTCGGCCATTTTGGGTGGTAGGACTGTTGCAGAGGAGCGCCGTTTCCCATATGCAAATTAGAAAGTAAAGATGCTCAAAATAGGCTTGGGAACCAGGCAGTTGAATTCAGCATACCGAAATTATATAATTATACCCTAAAACGTCTGTGAAGGTTTTACATGAAAAGGTGTCTTGACTATTTCTGCTCAGATGTTTCAGCCAATAGCAGGCGTCGCTGGCGCCACGGTCGTCGGCAGTACTTCACAGAAACCTGCACCCAAGGTGTCCATACACTATACAGAGTGACATAATAAGCCTACTACCCAAGATATCATACGATCATTTAGACATAGACTCAAAGCACAGAGTTGGGTGTCTGGTGGTGGTGCAGCGTTGCCGAGGCTGGAGCGAATCTTCCGCTGCATCACAGACGAGAAGCTTGACGTCGACGTTGACGTCATTCGAGTCAGTGATGTCGACAGGTCGTACCCGATACTGCGCCAGATTGACTGGAACACGGAGATCACAGACAAACACGTCGTCATCGACTTCTGCGACAACCAAGCCGTCCAGAAGGTCCTTAGACAGGTTGGTCTCTTTGTGTACGACGACTGAAAACGGGGGAGCGGAAAACGTGGCACGGTAATGCGTGATATCTTGATTATGTTTGACCACTGATAAACAGTTCGAAGTTAAAAAATCAAAGTTTTTATACTGACATGTATTTATGCTACATTTTCAGCTCCCGCGTTTTAGCGCCACCGTCTATGTCTGTTGCAAGGTGGCTGGCTGCTTTTAATCGACGTAGGATTACTGATTTTTTCCGGGCATGTTTTAATTTTCAATTCGGGCGTCTAAGCAGGTTTTATTGGTCGTTTATCCATATGTATTGCAACCGCAAATGGTCCTAACCATGCAGTTTCTAAAAATAAAAATAACTTTTATAAAGCAAAACACATAAAGCGTGCGCAACTGTGCTATTTTGGCTGCAATTTTTCTATTGTAGTGTAGAAGATATGCGTGCATGCTCAATTATATATATATTTATTCGTCAGAACACTGACAGCACAAAAGAAAATACAAGATAATAGAAAAAATAAACAACTTAACTAAAAACAAACTAATAACTGGCATTGTTCTCAATAACCAACAGTTCTTTCATTGCCACATCCTTAAACACGTTACACAACACATTATCTGACACAATAAACTTACTCAAAAATTTACACTTTCTGTTTGCCACTGCATCGGATGGCGT
>Ga0209671_1001915_pt1 | contig 18365 bp, 15 predicted proteins | sample WorMetHERISLAND2_2_FD_187401 | JGI IMG/M metagenome (GOLD analysis project Ga0209671, IMG submission 187401) | Marine gutless worms symbiont microbial communities from Max Planck institute for Marine Microbiology, Germany - Olavius geniculatus... | ecosystem: Host-associated > Annelida >...
GTAGTTTAGCTTAGGCCTATGTATTTTTTTTAATTTAAAAATGCGGAAGAAAAACAGAAACTTCGCCTATGTGCTTATGATTAACTAACCTAATTCGTTGTGCTAGCTGCTGTTTGACAACTATTCAGCCAATGAATATGACGATGACGATGACGATGACGATGATGATGAGTGATGATGACTGTACAGCGCTACGAGCTGGAGGCTCTATCGTCAGATGTGTTCCGGCTGACAGTGAGTGAGGGTACAGACGGTGTCGGGGGAAGCAGGGATGTCTGGTTGACCCTGGGTCAGCCGCTGGACCGCGAACTACAGAGCAGTTACGCTCTCACGATCACTGCTTATGACGGAGGCACACCGCCCAAGTCCGGCTCCGTAGATATACAGGTAAACTCATCAGACTATTTACTATCGTACAATGTACTATTGCTATTATTGTCTCGTGAGATCAACTTAGTCTCCTATACCGTCAGCGGAATGGGAAATAAGTGGTAGCATACAGACTACGTTTACCAGTGTCGGGTGGCAGGCAAGAATGTGTGATTTTGTATGACAGGTAACGCTCCGTAGCTGATTGGGGTGAGTCCATGAACCCAGTTGTTCGCTGGCGTGGCAACGGGATGGCAGCATAGTAAGCTGCGATACTATGATAGCTTTGATGCCACCGTCATCACGTACTCCCATGTCCGGCGTCATCGATATACTAATATTAAACGTTGTGCCTAGCTCTTCGTCGAAACCCATCTTAGAGGTACGGAGCGTCACCTGTCATACGAGATCGCACAGTGTCACCTGCCAATGAACACAGGTGAACGTGCTCTGGCTTAGCCAAAGCCAAGCAGGGAGTACTTTCGATTTGCCTGAACTAAAAGCGATTAAAGATCTCAAACCCCTGCTTAGAATGGTGCTTCCAACTGACGAATACAGCCGCCAACTCAAAATAATGAAGAATTCTGGATAGTGATCCAAAAATTACCAAGAAAATCTGGATTTCAACCAAAATACGACCACTTTTTCGTCACTGTTGTGTTGAACCCTGCCTGAAACTAAATCCGTTCGAATTTTTTTCAGTAATCGACTGAAACAAAACATAACCTTTTTGATCATTTCGCGTCGTCATTGGTTCTAGATCACTTGCTATAGCGCCGCTACAGGCGCGTACAAAGCAAACAAAATGAACTAAGCTGAGTTGAATTTTTGGCTCAGTTCAATCTGTAACCGTTCCACGTAATGTTTTAGCATCATCGCTAATTTGTACTGTGAACACGATAACTCATGAACCACTGCACAGCTTGAAAATTAATGTGCGAACATTTATCTTGTCATCGTCCAAAACGCTGTTGAGTATTAAGGTCAGAGGGTAAAAGTCAAGGTCACTCGAGTTTCATTTTTGTGCATAATACTGCTTCCACCAGTCGGCCTGGATTAACGAAGTGTCATTCGCCAGATGGCGCCACTTTATCACTTCCCTCGGAAGCGATTGCGGCTACCTGCGGGCAGTATTTAAATTTCAGCGTGACTAGACGATGTTATTTCCATTTAGTTTGTTCACTAAGAACAGACCTTTACTGAAGTAATTTTCTTGACCAGAAGGAATTTACAGACGTTTTAAAAACATTCTTTGTGTGCTATTAAAACGTTTAGGCCTATTTGTTTGTGGTTATTATTGCGACAGGTGATAGTTGGCGACGCGAACGATAATAGTCCTCAGTTCGGCAGTTCGTCTTACGACGCCGAGGTGTCCGAGTCGAGTCCAATCGGCACGACCGTCTTGCGACTAAGTGCCGACGATCCTGACGACGGTCTGAACGGAGTCGTCGTTTATCGGCTAGCGCGACGACCAGGTCTGCGATCAAGTTCACATTTACTTTCTTCGATTTTATTGTCGATTTCATATTCATATTCGTATATATTCTATTTGGCAAGTCGCAACCACTGACAATCGTAGAATATTAATTCTACATGTTCATGATAGAACATAGTCTTGAAACAATTGATATAGAGTCAGCATTGCAATCAAGCTAAGAGTAGGAGTTTAGTAATAGGCCTAAGCAGAAAGACTGATTTATGTCTTTAAACAAGGTCACAGTGATGTAGAGTTTGATGCACAGATCAACAACATATCGAAAGTCTACAGCTATTCCGCAACGGCGCAATCACTTGACATCTTCAGATGTCTTACGGCTTGCTGCACGATTTTTTGACCAACAAGTCCTCTCACAGAGTCAAAGTAGTGGAATTTGAGCTTAGAATATGAAGTTATGTTTCAGGTCCATCTGCTTGCCAAAGATATTACTGTTACACCAATCTGCTACCTTTGTTTAAAGGTGCGTACAGTGCGACATATTTGAACGGAACTGAACAGTGCTGACCATTGAGTGTGAGCAGTAATGCTACGCGCCTTGAGAGCGGCTTTAGCTTATAGGCCTAAATGTACAAATCGATTGACAGATCGATTGTTGTATGTTTTGGTGGGTGCAGGTCAGCGTGGGGTGCCGTTTGACGTCGACAATCGGACTGGTGAGATCGTACTGACCGAACGTCTGGACTATGAGCGCCAGCAGTCCTACCAGCTGACGGTGGTAGCGGGCGACCTGGGAGTGGTGGGCTCACTGCCGGCGTACGCGCGCGTGAGCCTGCGCGTACTGGACGTGAATGATAACCGGCCTGATGTGGTTGTCAACCCGCTGACTGAGTCAGGACGCATCGAGGTCGTCGAGCACTCGGACCAGGGAGCGTTCGCTGCGTACGTCGCCGTCAGGGATGCAGACAGCGGCAAGAACGGCGCCTCGCAGTGTCTCGTCCATACCAACGCCGATCGACCAGGTGACTGGAATGGGTTGAAAGCGTTGAACGGTGTATATAATAGCTCTTCCTGAGATAAATAACCCATCTCAGAGCTATAGAGCGTCGCCTGCCATATGGAATCGCACCTGCCACTTGGCACAGATAACCGCAAGTTCGCAACCCGCTTTAACTCCAGCCATACAGGCTGAAGCCGGTACTCGATTTGCCGATTTCGGAGGGGTGGAAGGCTGAGTTGACTTGGGCGGTTGGTCATACACCAAGATGTTCCGCAGACAGACACTCATCCTAGTAGTAACCGATTGATAGCGAACTCAGGAGCTCGTGGTCGTAAGTCTGTTTATGCCACCAAGCCAGATGTAATCTCATTTGTATGCGGCCGCCTGAAGAGGCCACACTGCGGGTCTGCACTGAACCTAGTCACTGTCATATACTGTGAAAAGGCATGTTGCGTATGGGCTTCTAACTGGAAAACAGAAGTAAGCGGAATGTCAGTTTTCAGCTTATAACTGGTCAAAAGTCAGAGAATGGATTAAAGCGCACACGGAGCGACAGAATTGAACTGAACTGAACTGACCGATTATGTGATTTTATTTCTGTTCATTTTAGTTTGATTCAGTTCTGGTGTTCTGTACGTGCCTTTAAAGCTTCTCAGCTTCAAGCGGATGGCCGCATAATATGTCAGCAGTGGGCTGACATATTTTGTCGTTAAAAACGCAAGCGCCGGAATTCCGCTGGCTACTAACGAAGACTGACCGAGTCCACTTTATCTGCGTGTAGAGAAATATAGGGCTACTGTCGTCGGAAAAGCGCCTAATTCTCGCCTTAAATTGACTGTCGTTTTATAGTGTTTTATCCGTAGTCGGGGACAGCTTAGCGCCTGCCTACATCAGAATCTTGCTGGACAAAACAGCTTTATTGTATAGCAGTGTATCGGGTGTTGTGAGTAAAAAAATACTACATGTACATGCTAGTCTAATAACAATTCGTTCGCTGTTTGCTATGCACAGATGCGCCATTTCGCCTGGAAGCGGTGTCGTCGTCAGAGTACAAGCTTCTAACGACTGCAGTGTTGGACCGTGAAGTGACCGCAAGCTACTCGCTCACTCTGACCTGCGTCGATCTGGGTTCACCACCGCTGACCGGCTCCGCCGAGCTGGAAGTATTTGTACTGGATGTGAACGACCATGCGCCCGTGTTCACTGAGGGTGATACGGTCAGAGTCGTCAGACAGACGGAGGGCAACCACGCCGGAGCCGTCATCGCACAGGTCAGAGACCACCGATAGAAATCGTTTTTACTCACTACGAATAATAGCAAATAAACAAATATATAAATAAATAAATAGAGGTTTTTGAAACACCAAAAAATGTTGCTAGAACGGAATGATGCGAGCTCAGACGTAAGCAAACAAAAGCAAACTGAAGGAAGCAGCAACTAGGAAGTAGGCCTATAGAAACAAAGTTATTATAGCAATCTATCTAACTTTGTTATACCTGTTTCTGTTGGGTTAGTTGCTGTGGGCGTTGTAGCCCACTGCAGTCGGCCTGGTGTGCAGGGGCGAAGCCGCCAGAGCGCGTAATCCGCCAGCTGAAATCAAACATGTGCGGTCGAGATATGAGCCAGTTTTTGGAAGTTTTAGACTTCCGGCAACTTTTGCCGTCAATCCTTCGAGCTGAAACTTGGAGGACTGATTATTTTGGCTTTTGTAAAACGTTCACAGCATCTCGAGTCGTTTTTACATCTTTTTTTGCTTTCAGGTAAGAGCGACCGACGAGGATGAAGGGTCTAACGCCCGGCTCAGCTACAGCATGCGACCGCTGGACGGAACTCCCGACGACGTCATGGAGATGGCCGAGAACAGCGGGAATGTCGTAGCCAGAACAACGCTGGATTATGAGACGCAACACGAGTACAGGTAAAATTAGAAATAGTCTTGTTTATATGATGGCTCAGTGCTGGCATATTGTGCAGCCGTCCTCCTCGATATGCACGTGCTTTACTTACTTATTTATTATAGGTGAAATCGCTCGAGACGTTTAGTGCAAGCGATTTCGCCAGATACCTACCCATTTCTTCGTATAGCGTCTTCTGTACGTCTGGCGTCTGTTTTTGTGCTTAACCCGTTCGACAAATTCACATGCCATTAGTGACACAATGGGTAGAAGAAATTTAGGGTTGAACCCTCCTTTTCAGCCAACATTGGCACTTCCCTACTTATATGATTCGGCACTTACTTGGGATATTACGATTGACTGATTCATTTATTTATTATGTACATATCCTCGTTGCTCAATATAACTGATGTAGGTACGAAGTAATGGTGCGTGATGCGGGGTCTCCAAGTCGATCAGCCACACAACTGCTTATTATTCAGCTGCTTGACGTTAACGACCAACTTCCACGTTTCGACAAGTCTGCCTACTACTTCAGCGTGTTGGAGAACAGACCTCGGGGCACGGCTGTCGGTACAGTACGAGCCACAGATACGGACGCTTCGCCCGCCTTCAGTCGCGTCACGTACGCCATTCGACAGGTACGAACCGACTTCTTGCAGTGGAAATTTATGTCGGCACTTTTACTTACGCCATTGGTGTTGTAGCCGGAGAGGGCAGATGGAGCAAATGTTCTCCCACCAAATTCCAAATATATTTTGGGCTGTCGGAATTTTTTTTCTAAAAATGCAAAAGTTGGGGCTAAAAAACCCCACATTTTGGGGAAATTTCGGGACAAAATTAAAATCTTGAGCACAGTGTCGTGAAATTTATAGCTGTCTGTTTGAATTGTGTTGAAAATTTGCAGTGTTTGTCGGAAAGTTCCAATTTTCTGTCTTCCTTACTATTTCTAACCCACGATGCCCTTGACTTGTGCCAAAGCAAAGCGACAAAATAGGTTATTTTCTTTGTATCTTCAGATTTGTTGGAAACGAGCTGTGCAACAAGGGTTTCTTGTAAGCCTTTGAATTTTGTGGCATAACTTTTGGATTTATTGTAGATTATCAATTTCGTTGTGGATTTGTTGTAGAACTTTGTTGTGGCTTAGTACTTGGTAAAGTAACGGTTGGTTTTGGACCGACTTACGATCGAGAGGTCAAGGATTCGACTTTCAGTCGAATCACTTAGATGGGTGACTGTCTGCACACAAGTTAACCATTTTGGTACATAACCACCACCAATGTTAACTCAGCCTTCCGTCTCTCCGGCGTAGATAAATTGAGTACTATCCTGCAGGGGTCAAAAGGCGGCGCGTTTATCTGTGTCGGGTGGCAGGTAACACTGCGCGATCTCATATGGCAAGTGACGCTCCGTTGTTATGAGATGTGTTTCCCATAAAGAGCTATACCGTTTAAACATTAAACCTTAAATTTAAACCAGAGCGAAGTAGTGGGAGTTGGTATTTAACAGTAGCGGTGTTTTGCTGTGGTTCAGGGCAGCGGCGGAGAGGCGTTTGAGATCGATCGGTCTAGCGGCCTGATCACGCAGTCACGGCGACTGGATCGAGAGCAGACTTCCAGCTACCAGTTCACAGTAACCGCCAGTAACCGCGGCCATCCAGATATGACGAGCAGCGTCGTCGTCGTCGTCAGCGTCGAAGGTTCGTTGTTGTCTGTGGAATTTGTTTACACTCATGTTATTTTATGACTCATTTAGTTCTCCTATCTTTCGCTATAGTGTCTAAAGTGTTACAAGTGCCCAGAACGAGGTATCTGTCCCATTGCCACGCTATATAGCTTAGCAGCTGCGTTTCAACGTTTGACGCTCTTGTGAGCCTGCAGTCAATATTGTCTTTGAATAAAAACGGTTGGTTGCCATGACAACAGGGTTCATCAGAGGAAAAATTTACATGACACCATTGCCCGGGCCCGAAAATAGGGGGTAGGTGAAAACAACGTGCAATTATCTTTTGCAGGAGCCGCGTTACAGTCCATTTTGTCTCAAAATTTGTTGCCATATAGCAACAGGGGTCGGCAGAGGAGAAATTTAAACGGCACCATCGGATAGCGCGGGCACGAAAATAGGGGGTAGGTGCAAACAGGGAGCAATTATCTTTCACGGGGGCCGAGTTGTAGTCAATTTTGTCCCAAAATTCGTTGCCATGGCAACAGTAGTCGGCAGGGAAGAAATTTAAATAACACCATCGGATAGCTCTGGCTCGAAAATAAGGGGGTTGGTGCAAAGAACGCGCAACTATCTTTTACGGGGACCAAGTTATACCGCTTTGAAATCTCCATTGGTTGTAATGCAAAATTTTTGCAACATTTGAATGGTTGCTGTGGCAACAGAGGTCGATAAAGGGTAAATTTAAGTAACACCATTAGATTGCCCGATCGAAAAATATGGGGGTAGGTAAACACAGCGCGCAATTATTTTTTATGGGGACCGAGTTATACTGCTTTGAAGTCTCCATAGGCCATAATGCAATTTTTTTAAAATTAGTGTAAAATAGGGGGAAAAGTTATCATATTTATATACCAAACAAACTCGATCTTACTTTTCGGGCCTCAAATCACTGTGCAAAATTTCATCAAAATCGAATCAAAATTGCGGCCGTAGGAGTGTTTATAGTCGGAATGACTAAATGACAGTGTGACAGAAATGATTTTATAATCTGTCCCATGCTGTGCTATAGCAATGGGACAGATAATAACACGTTCAGCAAAACACTTAACGCTGTTACTACAAACAACGCTTCAAAATTGAGATCAAAGAAATCACACTTTCTACTCGAGCAAGTCACACATTCGGTATTCGGTAGACAAAAAAATAAACAATAAATGAACAATGAATATAATAAAACTTAACTAGAACTGAACTAAAACTTAACTAAAGTGCTAAAATACCGAGTTATAGTTGCACAGCAGATCAAAGCGAAGCTTACATGGTGTTTTAAACCATCTATAGTTAACAACTTTAAACTATATATGCTATTTTCTGTGGCAAATAAATGCTGTTGTTGTTACAGATGAAAATGATAACGCGCCTATTGTTCATTTTCCGACGACCGCTGATCGCCTGCTCGTTCAGTTGTCACGTGACACCGCAGTGGGAACTCTGATCACGCGTATAGATGCATCCGACCTCGACTCAGGTCAGTGTTTTCTTTAACGCAACTTCAGTGAGTCAATATAATTGTAGAGCGTCGTAAACGACAATAGCTACTACAAGGGCGCATTGGCACAAAAAAATCTTGAGACTTTTTTTCACTTAATTAATTACCGCAGACATAGAAGGAGCTCGTTTTTGTGTTCGTCTGCCAGATTCTACTGCCGTTTGTTTGCTGGACTTTGGCAAAAAGTTTTGAATGTATTTCGATGAATTTTTCCGGACAGATGGGGTGTGGCAATCAGCGGACTTGTCGCCGATATTGTGCGTTTTAACACGGAGTCTGGGTTTACTTGTAGGAGCGAACGGCGAACTATCGTACGTGATCGCGCACGGTAACGACGAAGGTCTGTTCGCCGTGGATCAGCTGACTGGAGCCGTAACGGTGGCAGGGAGTCTGGACGCGGTGTACGGCCGGTCGTTCCGCCTGGTGGTGACTGTCAAGGACCACGGTAACCCGGAGAGGTTGGCCGTCGCTGACCTGACTGTTGCCGTCAACGCGACTTCACCAGCCGTAGCTGCCGTCGCTCGACGCGGTACACTACACTGCTTGTTATTTATACTGTATACATGTAGTTCAAGCAGCATTTTGACGCACTACACTGTGCTTGTTGTCCATTCGTTTGTGGATCACGGATATATTGTGGCTAAACGGTGCGAGATAGGGCCAAGGTTAGTTACTAATAGGAAATCGCATACGCCTATTCAGATTGATTGGTGGCATGGCGTAGTTGGTAACGCGTCTCGGATGAGACGAAGTTACTCTACACCGTGCCCGGTTAGTACTTAGATGGGTCTACAGTACGGAGCCAGCCAACTAGGTCGACTCAGCCTTCTACCTCCGTAGGATGGTAAAATGAGTACTGGCGGTGGTCAAGGCCATCGCTAGGGAAGAAACGGCGAGTTCTGCGCAACAGTAGGCCCTGTGGCCAGGACTGCAAGTATACCGATCCAGTCGGCCGACTTGGGCTGTATGCTAGCTTAATTGGGCTTCGCCCTCGCCGGCTCAAAGTGCCGTCAAGGGGATGAGCTCCCTCGCAATGGACCTAGCTGCCTATGCGGAATCTTCTTCTTCTTCTTCTTCTTCTTCTTTTCAGATTAGATGAAAATCATCTACCTTGGATGACCTTGAAGGTCAGTACTGCAACAGAAACTTTATAGGCGGTAGCGCGTCTTCCCTAGCGACAGCTGCAGGGACTTCTTGTTTTTTTTCTGAGATCTGCAGCGACTTTTAACAGTTTCAAGCGACAGCTAAAACATACTATTTTAACGTTGTCTTTAATTCTTAGTTTTGTGTATTTATACATTGACATTGTAATGCACCGCTGTTTTTTATTTTTACTGTAAACGGCGCACTATAAATGATTGTGACGACAATGATGATGATGATGATGATGATTGTCTGCGCTGTAACACATGCTACCTACGTGTACGTACAGTGACCGTGGTGAATTGTTGATGCTGTTCTACAAATGTTTGAGTCCATCCGCAGAACGTCGTTTAGTCAGCCTTCGATGAGCGACAACTGAGAACAGTTTTAGTCTCGGAGGCTTTTAACACCTGGACCATGCAATATTTTTACAAGTGTAATAACATGTTGTATCTGATGGCTGCAGGCGATGCTGAAGAGATGGACGCGGCACGTATAACGGTAGTAGCGGCGGTGGTATCTGGATCAATCGTAATCATCTTTATCATCATCATCGTGCTGGTCGTACTGACGTGTCGCTGTAGACTGCGCAAGTCACGTCGACGTCGCCAAGAATGGCTGCGACAGCAGTACCGCGCAGAGGTCTGAAAATCACTATAGTTCAACAGAAAAACTTGTCAGTTTTGTCCAGACAAAATTGTAAACATAATAACTGTTAATCAAGTTAAACAAAATGAAGCATAAATTTAGAAAATACACGCAACAACGTCAATTTTATTAGCATTTAAAATATTCCACTGAGAAATTAGGAAGTTTACATCGCATCAGCTTCGCATAGCAGTTTTAATTGCTGTTTTACGATGCTGTGCAGTCCACTGATGCTTTGCAATTTCTAGTTTCGTGGGTGACTTAATACCAGCCTTTCAACTGAATGAAAGTTTTAAAAATTTGTGTCTTAGGGTAAGCTTTTTGCCACTGCCGAGTTTGCAAGCGGTTTGATCAGCTTTTACTCAGAATCTTTTTAATGAACTTTTTTGCTTTAATTTAGAACGGCTGCACACAGATAAATGATTATTTTCATTGCTATGTTGACTTTAACCCACGTATATTCTGTCGTGTAACTCACACAGGGCGCGTGCAGCAAGGCTTCCGGGTCAGTGCCGAGTATTAGACGGGACGTGATGGGCGTTGGGGCTGAATGCAGTCCGGTCCCATCCGGTGTTGATCGCCGATCACTTCGCACGTGGTCAGCCGTCGACAAAGCTACGGAGACTGAACAGGAAGACACGGAGAACGACGATGTGCCATTGAATGGGCTTTTGCACTGTGGCCGACGTGATGCTGATGACACACAGGTCTAATAAAGATAAATCCTTACTATGTCTACCAACTATTGCTGATACAGCAGTTTCCTTGTTTGTTAAGCATTTGGATTTTGGAGTAATATAGAATAGTCAATTGGTATTCAGATTTGCTGGCGTAATGGCTATGATTTAAATATTTGTAAGTGTATAAAAATTCGAATAATTCAAATGCGAATACTGCACGATAGCACATCAGTGATATTTGCAGAGTCGCATCCAGATTCCAGAAGCTTTCCTGACATCATCAGTACTACACTGTGCGTGCTTTTTGTAATGAAAACAATCGAAATTGATTATCTGCAGTAACAAAAGCGTATGAACATATCAAGAGCCAAATTTTTATGCTTGGTCGACGACTAAAATCACACATTATTATCCAGTGCAGCAGTGATGGTAAATGTATTTCAGTCGGTGGCGCTGATGAGCTCTGTGGTCGGTTCTGCTGGCACTTCAGCGCCCTGCTGTTCACACTCTCAGCGTACTACGCCAGACGTACTGCGCTCGGCCGCCGGTGCCGCCACGACCGACACCGCAGCCGTCTCCACCGCGCCGACCGCGCACGCACCAGTCGCCGGCGGCGGCACAGCGCTGCAGCGCGGCCCGTGGAGGCAACGCCGCCATCACGGTAAGCTCGACCCAGTCCAGCCCCGGCGTGTATGGAGCGAGCGAAATGGACCGAACTGTTACTGAATTGCCGGTTTCGTTCGCTTTGCACAGTCGTCCGTGCATCGCTACTGAACTGAACTTAAATTTCAGTTCATTTCTGTTTTGTATACACCTTAACTCTGTACCTAAAAGTAGGCCTAAGTGTTATAAATGGATTTAATCTTCAGCGGGGTCCATGGGCTGAGCCCTGTAGGGGTCCATAGGGACGAAGTTTTCCCAAAAGCTGAAAGACTGTAACTGAAACACTGAATATTGGCACAAACTTTGTTTTTTGATTATGTAATAACTTTTCCTTTTTTAAATTACACGCACTTTTATTTTACTCTCAACTGGTTCAACTGGTGTGCATTTTCAGACTCCGTTCTAAGGCGGGGGGGGGCAAATCGTCTTACAGTGTGGGGTGCAATCCCCTTACCCTTCATGAGTTACGGTTTCAGATTTATATTATTTTAATAATTGATTAATTAGCCCAAATAATTGACCAATTGAAGGGTAAATATACTTAAGTAAGTAAAAATCTGTCATTACCCTAATTTTAAGCAGCGCTTCTGATTCACACTAAAGCTAATGACAATGTCGATGTATCAAATTGTTTTTAGATTAGATTAGATTACAAGAATCTCGTTCTTAAGCCTTCTGAGTCTTTTCTTGATCTTGTTTAACTTACTGGATGTTGTGCGTGTAGTATTTTATTTAGCAATTGATTGATCGACTGCAGTCGCTGAGTATATCGTTGCAGGGACGGCGGGGCACGCCCATCATCACAGACGAAGGGCGCGGTCTCCGGCCTACCACCGTCCGTGCTCGGCGTCCGCTGCACAGAGGCTGACTGTACCGCACAGGAAGACGCCTCGACATTCTAGCAAGTCTGACTTCGAGGTGCGTAGGATCGTCTCATCATTACTGTCCGCGATAGCCATGACAGTATTGTTTTCAGCATCGTTGTTAAGTTTACTTTGCTCGTTTGTCTGTCTACTTTTTACTCGTAGTCCGTTACCACGATCTCTCCACGAACCGCTGCACTTAGCTTGATAAAATTCTGCATGAACACGTACCTCAACAGCTGCAAGAATCCTGATGAATTCCAGAATCATAGGTCAAAGGTCAAGGTCACAGGACCGGATTTTCCAATACTTTACCATTGGGAGATAGGACCATGCTGCTAATAGCTGTTGCTGGGCAGGGCTAGCTAGGCCGATAGCTATCGGCCGACGCTGACGTCATTATTAGAAATGTCACAGCATACCATGCCCGCTGCGGCTACCGCGGACAGATTTAGCCTTGCGCATTGCTTGACAGTTTTAGTTATCTAATGCTTATGCCGAAGTAAAGTGACAAAGGAGGTTATGTTTTGGGGTTTGTCGAGTTTGTCTGTCAGAGAAATTCTGATCGCCACCAAAATTAAAGGTATAAAATTAAAGGTATCTTGAACCATATCTAAACTGTCACAAAAATTGTCAAAATCTGTTCACTCTTGATTAAACTTAATCAGTTAACGACAAATAAACGAACAATAAAAAGGCAAACAGACAGAGAGACACGAAAACATAACTTATTTTCTTTGGCGAATGTATTAACATTCTACATCACAGACTCACAGTACAAATGAACCAAACGCATTTTAAGTGTTGCACGGACGATGGACAGCTATAAGCAAAATATGAGTACAAATACAGTAAAAATCAAACTACCTAGTTTGCTGCTGTCTAATTAATGTTTTATCCTTCGTACTTTCATAGGAATAAAATAACTCTTTATCAAATAAAAGAATGCGTGCTTGTTTGGTACAGGGAGGCAACGATTCGGACAGTGAGGTTTCTGGCTGCACGACTTGTCGCGATAGTGGAATGGACCCGAGCGAGGACAGCGATCATGTGCCGTGCGTGCGTCAGTCCACGTGAACGGACAACATGTTAAACCCAAACTCCACCTTGTTGCACTCACACGTGCTATGCTCTACAGTCTTTGTGAAATTTTAGCTTTTTATCGTTAACGGGGGTGAGAATTTGCAAGTCTGTTCACGTGACTGACCACATGCGTTTAGCGGCCATCCCGTGTGTATTCATTTCGTTATAAATGTATTTCTCTGCAAAATTTTAATGCTCTGTAAATGAGAGGTAAATGTGGAAAAAAGAAGGAAGAAAAGAGTAACATATTTGCCCCGCGGTTGCTAAAATTCGGTGCCTATGGACTCGGCAGATGTTGGCACAACGATACAACGGCTTCATTATTTGTTTTATTTGTTTGTTTATATTCTATGTACGTGTGTGCGTCTGTTTTTAAATACAATTTTCGTGTTACATTTGTCATGCAGTATAGCGATGACCTCGTGGCGTGTAGCGCGCGTGAAAAGTAGGTGATTGCTATTTTGCTAGTGAGAAAATAGCCGGAAAGATGCGTGGAATCGAATTAGATGTTTAAATGCTTTTTTTCGTTTCAACTTGATATATTTTCGTCGTTCGCTGGGTTCATTAGGCATGTTAAATCGTGCGATGTAGTGACTTAGTTCGGTTTAGTTCAATACGGCCATTTCCGCGACTGTGCCATTTTCCCCGTACGACTCACTATGGGCTTCTCACCGACACTGTGCGCTCTATGAATTTACTTACTTACCGACTTAGTCCCTGCTTACTGTTTAGGCCTAGTGGTAATTTCTTAGCTAATAGTTTGAGTGTTTTATTTTCCGAAATGTCGTTTATTTATTTCTTGCGCATTTTGTTTGACTCATAATAACGCAGCAACTTTTAAAGATAAATTTCGCACTATAATACTCATGCCTTTAAAATTGTTCTGCTTTTACTGCGATGTTGTATTGTTTTTTTTTCTGTGCTGTATTTTTGCGTCGTAAGTGGTTTTATTTCTGCTGCAATTTTATCGTCTTCATGTTTGTTTTGCTGTTTGCAGTTTGCGATTTTCATAGGCTAGCTTGTATTGTTTTATGTCTATAGTCATAGCGGTGGGTTTCATGTCGTTATGGTAAGTAAGCTAGCAAAGACAGAACTGAATTTCTGCGTGCATTAGCGCTCGTTATGTAAGTGCATAGCTTAGACGCCAGTTGTTCCTATTTTTTTAAAATTACGAACTTGCATTTTATTGTCACAGTTGCCTTGACGGCTTTCCTCGATTTCAGACGAGGGGGCTCTTCACTGTGTCCATAAAAATGTAAACCTTTAGACATTCTACAACCAAAAAATCAATTATGACCGAATCTAAATAAAATTTTGTACACTCAATTTTCAATAAATTGTTAAAAGGAACACCAGATTTCGTTGTAAAAATATTATTTTTAGTCTAGTTATTAATTGTTGAATATCGATAAAAAATATCTTCGTTACCAACATGGAGTTAAAAAAACCCTTCAGTACAATGTCATTTGCGTTACTCTAACAAACAATATTTGATTCTGGCAAAATGCTACTTCAACAAAACATTGTTTATTGGCAATGAAAATGCTAAGTTTCAATTAAATCTGCCAACGCAAACAATAGCGGCTTTTGTGAAGTCACCCAGAAACGAAGTGTCCAGTATTAAGCAACAGTTCGTTTAAACCTGACAGTGTCCACGGCTTGCTGGAAAACTTTGTGATAAACTTTTTTGCACCATACCTTTTCTCTTGTCTTAGCAGTTTGATTAAAACATGATCATCTGCATAAAATACTGTTTTGTTATCATTTACGTTATTGTTTACGTTGATTGCGTCAATGAACGTCACTTCCGATCGAGCGACTGCAGTTAATGAAACGCCATATTTTTAACGGATTTTGTTATCGATATTCAACAATTTATAACTCCGCTAAGAAATAATATCATTTGACAAAATTTGGTCATCGCTTCAGAAATTAATTGGGGGGTTAAGTGTACAAAATTTTATTCAGATTCGTTCAGATTTGACATTTTTATTGTACAATGTGTAGGGGGTTTACTTTTTTCCAGACACAGTGTATTATCCGTATTATATTTTACCGTAGGACTAGGTAGAACTGATAATAAAGCCCCCGGCTAGAACTCTCGGCTTGTGATGCTGCCACGCTAAACCTTTTCTGTATGCAAGGTGATCGTCATTTCAAATGCACTACAAACCACGTTTAGAACCTATATTTTATTCTGTCTAAAATAATGTATGCTTATGTCATTTCATGACCATTAGTTGGCTTATTTTTTCGTTGAAGAAGGTGGGGGCTCGTCATATAATTGCGAAACAATGTTCTACGTAAACTTATTTCAAAGGCACAGGATATTTGTCGGACATCACTCAGTATCAATAGCCCTGACGTCTTTATTTTCTTTATGCAAATAAGTCTGGTCACAATTGTTGGATTAACTAACGACGAACGCTGATTCACAATCGGCACGTGGAAAACTCTGGAGTTCTGAATAGAAAGAATTATAGAAATATTTTCGAATAAAATAAAGACACTGACGTCAGGGTAGGACGTCAGGTCGGGTAGGACTCGAGGTCCTACCCGGGCCGGCTATTTATCCGGCCGCCGTCTTAGACAGCTTTAGTCGGCACGTAAGAGCACCCAAGAGTGCTCGTCGGTATCGACTAAGGCCGTATCGCTGCGGCGGTACAATGACCACCTCGTCGTACAGCCGACGGCAGCCGGCCAACTGGCAACCTCAACCCAAGGAACTAGGGGAATTACGGATTCACCAGTCGGCAAGTTTAGTTTTTACTTGCAGCAGACTCGAATTCATCACCAATATTAGACGCATGATGTGTGTGTATCATCGTCACATAAGTCTTCAAAATACGCTAACCTTAACCCTGACCCTAAACTCTACACCATAATATTAACGTTTATTCTAATGATTACGCGTAGACCTAATGCAAATCACAGCCAACGACACTGGTGGCGTCGCCTGCATGGTGATTTGAATTGAATCGATAATTCACCCAGTTTAGCTGTTCGTTTTGACTGGAAAAATAGCCTATATACGCTATTTATACGGCCGCCGGACGAATATAGTCACCGCGTATATAGGCCTAGACCTATTTCAAAACGCTGTAGGGCCTATACAGTCCGTATATTGTGAAGGTGAGAACTAAAAGCCCGAGCTGCAATACCCATTATTGCATCGAGAAAGTTGGCGCCTAGGCTTTGATGTAGTGGCGTCTTTGCTATTTAGCTTATAAGTGGTTATTATGCGGTCGTCCGCAAAGCGGGTTTTGCCTCTACGTCTATCAGTCTGTCTGTCCGTTTCCGTTTCGTACGGGTTCTTAATTCGAAAACTAAAAAGCTCAGAAAAAAAACTGAATTGACGTGAAACGTAACCGGTGTGCCAATTTTCAGTTTAAATTTGAAGTCAAAGTTCAGACGGCCGGCTCCGCAGTGTCGACGTTAGGCCGATATTTTTCTCGTCTGTGTGTGTATTATTCGCATGCTACCTCCATATTGTGTTGCATTAACGGTTGTGCTTTGCTACTGAAATCATGATTTTTGTAATAAACCGTCTCACGTTTCAATTTTCTAGTGGTAATTTTTATTGCACCAGAGGAAGGTGGACCAAAAAGTAGCATTTATTGTATTTGGATCTCCTACTTTGTTAAGTACATATTTGCAAATTTTGTTAAGTCTATAAGTTTTTTATTAGGCCCCTAAATGACGATTTTTTGTCAGCAAATGTACGAAAATTGTCTTTATGCAAGTCTGGTCACAATGATTAGATTTACTAACGACGAACGCTGATTCACAATCTGCACGTGAAAAACACTGAAGTTCTGAAAAAATTATAAAAAAAACTATTTTCGAATAAAATAAGCACATGTAAACTGCAGATAAGTAATTAATGTTAAAATTATTCTAATAATAGGTGGCTTAGGCCTATAAATATTTATATATTTATAAATATCTAAAATCTTGAAGTTTAGGCTTGTATGACATAGGCTATTATTGACGCAGTTAGACTAACTACTTGGCACTAACATTATTGTGAAGCTGGCGTGACAAGCTGAAGCGGTCGCTGAAAGTGGACAAATTAACTCTCTGTCTGTATAAACAACTTGTAAACTCTCCGTGCATCATTTTGGTTACATCTTCAAAGTTTCTTTTCGCTGCGGTCGGCTTAAACTTTAATCCCCGAGAAAACCGCAACAGCAAACGCACAACACACCGTGATTGGCGATCGATTGCTAGAGCTATTTTCGTCACGTAGGCCTACAGCAACCTACAACATCACAAATACAAATCGCTTGCCATAGCGCGATCAGTTGATCACTTGATCTGATCCATATAAATTTTTTTGTCATTTTCAATGAGATTCATCGTGTGTCGGCCAACGTCTCAAAAGCTGCAACGTCTTGTCTCTGTCTCGGCAACATAGGTTTAGTGCACATCCCTAACTCGTCTACAAAATTATGATATCTTACGTGTTACATGAACATACACCGTGTCCGGAGAAAAAGTCTACGGTATTTTCGACATTTCTTTGACAAAGTTAAACATATTTTCATAATTTTTGGCATGAGTCGTCCTAAATATTCAATTGATTAAACTGTAGAAATATTTTTTTCTTTATGCTGCCATGTCATTACGTAGAGCTGACGTAAAGTAATTAAGACGTCATCGAAAACGCCGTTGTTGTTGTATCCGAGGTGAAAAACGCTAAGAATGTTTCGGTTAATAACTTTAACAAATTTGAACGTATGTTTATAATTTTTGGTAGGCACCATTGAAAAAGTAACGTGCAACTGAGAGTGTACTGATAGTCTACTTTGTCTGAATACTGACACCACTTTACCGTGTAAAATAAAACACTTGTCGTATTATTATGTCGTATTATTACTTTGCTTCATACCAAAATAAACAGAAATGCAGAAAAATAGTCTTTTTGCCTGTGGCTGCTCTTGTTGACAGCAACAGTGACAAAACTTCCTATTAACCAACTTTTAAGTCAACAACTATTTTACAAATGTACACTACCGTGACGCTAACGCATGCTGCAAAAACGGACGCCGCTCGCTGATAACGGCTGCTGCACAACGACGTTCCCGTTGTGCACGTGACGGCCACACTTAACATGACGAAAATTAAGATTTAGTTAAAAATTTTGATAGAAAGTAACTTCTTTTTATGCCAATAATGTCTTAATTTTTTTGCTGCAATTTTCTTTTATTAGTTTTCCTGTTTTTGTATTGCAGAGGCTCATTTAGACGTTATCTTTTCGCGAAAATGGCATTTTCCATGAAGTCATGATTACATTAGCTATACTCAGTAAGAAGTAAATTTTGAAGATAAGTTTTAGATGTTTTTAGTAAAGCGTATCATTATGATAATG
>Ga0209671_1001917_pt1 | contig 18362 bp, 20 predicted proteins | sample WorMetHERISLAND2_2_FD_187401 | JGI IMG/M metagenome (GOLD analysis project Ga0209671, IMG submission 187401) | Marine gutless worms symbiont microbial communities from Max Planck institute for Marine Microbiology, Germany - Olavius geniculatus... | ecosystem: Host-associated > Annelida >...
ATAGGGGGGTTTTTGGGATGGGCCATATCGAATGCTGCCAATTGCATTTTTCCCTGACCGACCCCAGTTGCCATGGCAACGAAATTTGGGACAAATGGGCTATAACACGGCTTGCGTAGGAGATTTTTGCAAGATTTTTGCGCCTGTAGCGGGTTTTCGAGGATGGGCCATCGAATGCTGCCAATTGCATTTTCGCCCACCGCCATGGCAACGAAATTTGGGACAAAATTGGCTATAACTCGGCTTGTGTAAAACACATCTGCAAGATTTTTGTGTCTACAGGGGGATTTTCAGGGATGGGCCAATGAATGCTGCCAATCGCATTTTCGCCCACCAACCCCCGTTGCCATGACAACGAAATTTGGAACAAAATGGGCTATAACTCGGTAACAGTTGTAATCGGCTTGGCTACTGTAAGAAAAAATCTGAAGTGCAATATCTTTGTAACTGATCACCAGTAGGTAAACAGTATTTTAGTAATAAAACAGCAAATGTAAATGTACAAAACATCAGTTTATACACTTGTTAACGGCAACATTTAAGGACTTGCACATCGAAAACAGCAAAAATTACAAAAGGTGATATTATTCAGCAGCACATTGACACACAGTCAGTGTGATGCGGGCAATATCACCTTTTGTAATTTTTGCTGTTTTTGATGTGCAAGTTCTTAAATGTTGCCGTTAACAAGTGTATAAACTAATGTTTTGTACATTTATCTGTAGTATTAACCATTTTGGAGCTATAGGTATTTAACCTCTGTTCAGCAGCGACAAACAGACGGATAGACAGACACATACAATCAGATGAACACATAATCTATATTCCTGTTATAGATAATAAACTAACGTGGACTATGGGCATACTGTTAACATCCAAGTACCTGTAGTAATCAATTCTAGATCAAGTCCAACATGAAGTTATCTTTAAATAAGTAGGTCAGTTACACAAAAATTTAATATGTAAAGCATCAGAAGTGTTTCCATGGGTTAAAGAATTTCAGCTAGATCAGCAATTTGTATTTTGGAAAAATTTTTCAGTCACCAAAATTTTCCAAACCGACGTTAATTGCAAATCTCTCTCTGGTGGAAGATTTTATACAATGCCTAGGCCATGGAGGTTTGATCATGAACAGTAACTGCACACATTTCAAACACCAGTGAAACAGACATAACATTAAGTCTTTAAACACAAACACACATATAAACACATTTCTAAAAAATATGTCCAAAGTTAGTCCAGTTCAAGCACGTGCCAAAACGTAGACACTAGACATTAAATAATTTATGTATACACATATCAAATAACTGAAAATATCAAAAACACATGCACACACCAGTCAAACAGTATCAAAGCACTGGCTATAGCTAGTAGTTCATTGCTCAAAAACACAATGAGTAGCAACTGTCTGAATCTGTGCGCGAACTAAATCTGGGCGTGAATCTCACTGACAAGTCTTGAGTCAACAATAGCAACTCTGTGGAACAAACAATTGTCCACAGATTGTTAGTTCTCTGTCTCAACCTTTCTTGGCAAAGATATGGACATATCCCAGTTTAACAGAACATCTGTTGAAATGTCTTACAACAGTTTCTTTATGTTTGAAATATTTACCACACGAACCACAGCAAAACTGTTTATAGTCTGAGTGTTTCAGCTGATGATGCTTCAATTCAGTTGCTGTACAAAAACTCTTTAAACGTTCATCACAAACATATGGCTTCACACCTTCATGATGAAGTAAATGTGCCCTAAAGTCACCATTGCGGCTGAATTTCTTCTGACAAATGTGACATATAAACCAAGTACCTTCATTGTGTGACTTCAGCAGATGTATCTTGAGTTGGACAGATTGTGTAAAACAGTCTGAACAGTGTCTACATGAGTATGCCTTTGCACCTGTGTGAGTATAAACATGACGCTTCAGCTCAGGGCTACTTTTAAACCGCTTCCCACAGTAACGACAGTCATAAGGTCTTCTGTTGCTGTGCACACGGCGCTCATGTAACTGCAGACTGCTTAACTGGCTAAGACTTTTGCCACACAGTGAACACTTGTATGGTTTGTCTCCTGTGTGGACTCTCATGTGTTTGGTTAGATCACCAGACCGACTAAATGCCTTGTCACACGTGGGACATTTGAATGGTTTCTCTCCACTGTGAATTCTGCTGTGTCTAGCAAGCTCAGCTGCTGCACTAAATCGTTTGCTACAAACACTACATTCAAACGGTTTCTCTCCAGAATGACTTCGTCTGTGTATTGTTAAATTTTGATTGCTGCTAAAACACTTTCCACATTCAGTGCACTTGTATTTACTGCTGTGCACATTCATATGTGCACTCAAGTAATGCTTAGTAGCAAAAAGTTTCTCACAATGAGTACAGGAATACAACTTTTCTCTAGTATTTGTTTGTGCTGATTCATATACCATTTAGTTCTAAACCGCTTGTCACACACTGTACACAAATATGGTTTTGGCTTGACACCATGTGGATGCTCAGAGATATCATTACTATCAGCTTCAATCTCCACTTCAAATGAACTTTCACCTGTACAGTATGCAGAACATGCAAACAGAATCAAAACAGTCAAAATCACGGCGTGATGCTGAAGGAAACAAAGTGTGAAGAATTGCCTCAAGACTAAGACATTTAGAAGCACAGTTGTGAATCAGTAGCCTCACTAGCACTTGTCTAATAAATAAGCAAGTAACTTACATTATCATAAATTAGCAATACTAAAGGGTGCGGCAAAAAAGTAGCCCCCGAAAGTTTTCCACTCTTTTGTTTTTTCTCAGCAACCATTTGGAATTTTGATTGGAAGTTTTAAAAATTTATTTTCTAAAATGTTGTACATATATCTAACTGTCAAGTAAAATGCGATTCTATTGGAAAACGAGTAAGTTATAAATTTTTTTTAACATGTCTGCCTAACGATTTTTCAGCATTAAAATGTTTAAACTAAAAATGTGTTTAAGTTTCAAAAACCAGTTACCAGGTTACTGCCGATGACGCAAAAAAGTGATGTCTTAATAAACAGTGATTTATTTTTTTTATAAATTATCACTAAATTATCGTTCTTTTGAAGTAATGGATTTTTACTTGGTCGAAGCTCTTGGAGATGCCAAAGTTTGACTCTGTAATGACATTAAGAAACTGAATCTGGACATACAACTGCCACACATTCCTCAGTGGAGATGTGGCGATGGTCGTTTAGCCAACGAAGTCAATGATATCATTACGTTGCTTACATTCATTGATGAATGTAAAGCACTAGACAAGCTGCCTAAGTATGTTGCGGATTCACCGGAGGGAATGCCTACCTTACGTTTATACGAGGGAGATCTGCAGGTTCTTATAGAAATTTTGTGGTCACTGAGTGGGAGAATGGATTGTTTTGAAACGAGCTTGGCAGCCATTGCGAAGCACGTTCAGGCAGTACAGGTGTGGCCATCTCTACTTGGGCCCGCAGTCAGCCGGAATTTAGGTCAACAGGTGCAAGCCGGGCGCCAACAACAACAGCCAGCTGCAGAGAGCGGCTGGTCTCGTTCAGGTTCTTACACAGTTTCGTATCGATCAGCTGATTACGTTCAGTCACCGTTGCGTCCTTTACCTACAATGGATTGGTCTGCGCAGACTTCTACGCTGGTTGCGCAATCCAACCGTTTCGCAGCTTTGGCTACCGAAGGTGAGGAAGATCGTGACGATGACAGTGACGCAGGGCCATATACGATGGTTCAGCGAGGCAAGAAACGTGACTATGACGTCATAGATGTCGTTTGGGACCTACAAGCAGCAGCGGGTGCGGTTAGTGTATCCGGGTGTGTCGCTACTGACGTATGTGACGTCACTACCGAGACCAATCCCCCCAAGGTTGAGGATAATGCCCCGGAGGATGTCGATAGTCTACCGACAAATCAACTTCACCCAGATGATTTGGTAACCTTCGCTCAAAAACAGGAGCAGAACCCGACCCTAGCTCCATGCTGGGTCCAGGCTCAGACAGGGAAACGTGGTTTTGTGGTAAATAAAGACATATTGTATCACAAAGACCAAGCAGATGGCCAATCTGTCTGTCAGCTGTGTGGTAGTTTCATCACAATACACCGAGTGTCTAATGTGACCCAAGTGGGAACAACTGCTAGGTCGATGCCGGTAACTAACCATTCGAGCAGTGAACCTAAGCGTAACTTAAAGTGCAGTATGTCCCATGGGGCATACGCTGTTGTGATGCTGTGTGTTTTGTGTGTTTTAATGATTGCCTGCGTGGCACAATGCTTTGTGACTGATGATCGTGATGTTATGTTTGGGAGGGTACTAACCCCCACACCTGTTGTGTTGAGTGCTGTGTTATTCAGTCAGCAGTCATCCTTGAGTCGACAAGATGACAAGATCGCGCACCTCTTCACCACGCACACAAAGAAAGATGGCGGTGTCCGCATCGCAGGTGACTATCGCTATCTGAACTCTTTTACTGTCGGTGATGCGTGCCCGATGCCAACCATCAACGAAGTGCTGTGCAGCATCAGCAAAGGACAGTTTATCAGTACATTCGATGCGCGTTCCGACTACTGGCAGATCCCGCTGGCGGAATAACACCGCTGGTTGACTGCATTCGTAACGCACGACGACCTCTACAAGTGGCTTCAGATGCCATTCGGTCTCAAGAACGCTGGAGCAACACTTGTCCGCGCTGTTCGTTCTATGTTGCGACCGATTCATGATCTTGCTGATTTGTATGTCGATGATATTGGGGTGGGCTCGCAAGATTGGGAGAGCCACTTATATCACATCTGTCGATTTTTGAGCACGTTGTATAAACAAGCAGCCCGTACATTGCGACAGCATAGAGATGGCTTCTTATTTGAAAATGGTTTAATGTGTTCAGTGCATATGGCAAAAGAACACAACCTCAGATGAACATCCCGAACAACTGCTGGTTGGCCAATCCGATATAACAAGGACTTTGCACTTACAGTTTATCGAAGACAAACAAGGTCGATTGAGGTCAGCGAAGATGCTCCTGTGCAGTCTGAAGCTGAGTCTGTTGTCCAGCCAAGTACTGATGGCACTACTGAATCTGTTTCTGAGCTGCCAGAGACAGAGATTGATGAACAGCCAAGTGCAGATGAAGACTGTGGTGCAGACTGCTATTACTCATCTGGCGATGAATATGTACCTAGAGTGCACTCCGTGGAAGTGACTGTCTTACTTACTTATTGCACAGCGATATTTGAAATGCAAACAAATTAGCCGTTTGTGGAATTGGGCGGTAACTCTGCGCGGTATATTTCGAGTTTGCCTTTAGCATAATTTTCCATCATATTTTGTATACGTATTAGTAGTGCATAGCATTTGTTGTGTGCGGTATTTGGTTGGTTGTCATTTGCATATATTCACGGTTTAGCGCTTCAAGTGTGCATTCCGTAGGACTTTGTAGTGGAGCAAGACTGTTGTCATCTGTATAAGCTGTCACTGAAATTCAAACATGAGCAAGCGTAAATTTGGTACCGGCACATCATATTCAAGCTTACGTCGTCAGGTAGCAGCCCAAGTAAATGCCGACATTCAGTTTTTTGACAATGACGACCATATTGACGTATCCGCTGACAATTATGCTGGTGACATTTCGTACCGTACACTGGCTGGTCCTGTTGATAGGCCTACTCGTGATCATACAGTTATGCCTACTGACGACACTGTTAGCGTTGACGACAGTATCACTCCACAAACTTGTTCCGAAACCTGTAAATGATTTCGGTGATTTTCACTGGGTTGACTCGGACACCCACACAGACGATGATGACAGTGACAAGGATGACGTTGTCAGTCAAGTGAATGAATGGGCTAACAAATATGGATTGCCACACGTGGCAGTTACAGAGCTAATGCATATTCTGAAGCCCCACTTATCGGCCCTGCCAAATGATTCACGCAGTTTGCTGCACACACCTAGGAGCTGCAACATAACGCACTTGAAAGGTGGAGGTGATTACTGTCACTTAGGCCTAGCAAAGTGTTTGCAGGAATTGCTCAAAAATGGCCCACTTCATCAAACTTTATCCTTGGAACTGCAGTTTAATATTGATGGCATGTCATTGTTTAAAAGTTCCAATTTGTCGTTGTGGCCTATATTGTGCTTATTGAAAAATCCTGTTTATGGCGAACCTTTTGTAGTTGGTATTTACCACGGAAATGAGAAACCTGCAGACAGTATAGGTGCTTGAAAACAAGTGAGTATAAAATATCTCTGTCAACCGGGAACAACTGCATTTTAACTACTGATGGGTCTCCAGCTCTAGTTAAAAACATTCTCACTGATGACGACTATTGTGCTTATATGCCAGCACTCTGCCACTGCTTGTGATGCCTTCAGTTATCCACTGCAGTCTTCCAGATTAGGCATGCATAAAGTGTCGCACAGAATGACAGATCCGGTGCCTCTGCCATTGTATTCTGTTGCCACTTATAGAGAGTTATGTAGTTTTCCCATTGCTGCATTAACTGCAGCTGGATTTTGATGTATAATTTCTGTATTATAAATATTTTGTTGTCGTTCTTGTACTGTTTTTGGCAGTTGCATTGACTGCATTATTCTAATTGGCAGTGTCATGTATTAAAAAGTAGGTTGGGCAGTAAGTTGCAATTTTTTGACAGACACTCCAAATTTCCGACAGAATTCAAACAGGTTGCTGCAAATTTCTGACAGGAGATTATGGGTGCTCAGAGTTTTAATTTTGCCCCTAAATTTCACCCAAATGTTTTTTGTCACCAAATTATGCATTTTTGGACAAAAAGTTTCGAACGGGAAGAAAGTTTTCTGACCGCCCAAAATGTAGGCAGGGAGAAATTGCCCCTGCATGCATCTGCCACCTGTCATGACATTACTGTTTGTATTTTTATTTTTGCAACTATGTTACTTAATATATTTGCATTATATTGCCTTGATCAGACGATGGAATTTGCCATTGTTACGTTGGCTAGAGTCCTGTCTGCTGCTGGCTGCCGGCTTCTAAGGCCAGGAAGCTGGAAAAGATGGTGAAAGATCGCATGAATCCGGCACCGGACTGGACGTCGCATTCAGTGCGGGTCCTTCATGAGTATGGTATGTTTGTACAAAACACTTGCTCACTAATCTACGATCTACTGTTATCCTATGATTAAATGGTGACATGTTGTTCTGACTTACAGACAAAGATTAGACCAAGAAATTTAGTTTTCTCAACGACTGGAATAGGCATACCATTGAGAGACAGCTGTGGATCAAGATGTGGTTTTAGTAGACGACAGAAATAGAAACTGTTTTGGAAGTTGAGAAACGGAATCCGTTGGTATCCGCCCAGAACTGTAGTTTATTGAGACAACGCTGTAGATGTCGTTCTATCACGATAAAGGTGCTCAAAATCAGCCGTTGTTCGCTCATAATTTGGTGGTTCGGTATTACCTCTCTTGCAGGACCTGGAAGCGCTCGAGATGATCGACTTACAGACGAAGCTAGTCGATGGAGAAATCTTCGTTATTAGACTGTAGGAGAGAGTAGGGCATTGCGCCCAGGTAGGGTAAAGTGCCAGGCCACAAAACTGTGAAGTCTTCAGTACATGTCGAATTTTAGTTTGTGCTGTTGATGACCTAATTTCGTAAGTGTTGATATGTGTCAGTGATATTGATCGATAAACATTTGTAACTTTTTGTGAATAAAATTGTTTTTTCCGGCTGCTGATGTAAGTAGGCACTTCACTTTTTCCTTTCGGCAATCGATGCATGTGCTAGATTTCACAGTGCTTGTCTATGCGTTGCATAATTTATTGTACTTTGTATCATCACAGCCTCGACAGGTCGTGACATTATTGATGCCGCCATGCCAGTTCGAGGTTTCCTGCTACCGTTAGGCTGAGGCAAAGCGCCCAGTGCACTTTGCCTACGTGGACAGCATGCTGAGGGTAAAATGCCCTGGGCACTTTGCCCGCATTAGGATGTACAGCGCAATAATGTTATGACAAACTTTATGGAGTTGGCAGGATGTTTTGTTTCGACAAGACTACGGGTTATAATAATGAATTATCATGGCTGTCAGTGCTTGTAGTTTGTTGTGCTTTTGATTCTTTTTTCAGATATTCTGGACAGATAGGGACCAACTTAATTCACGATTTCACGTCCGTGACACTTTCCGTGAAATTGGCCTTCTTCCGTGAAAAACGCCGATTTCCGTGAAATTCGCATTTTTTCGTGAATTTTAGTGTTTTTAGTTTAATTTATGACAACTCCAGAGTGTTATCAGTAGCTTTTGTACGGATGTTGCTGTTTGCTACGTGTCGCACTTCAGCACTAAGTAGTTGACATTGACTGTCTTGAGTCTTGACTTAGTGTACCGGGGTAGTAAATATTCGTTGTTCAGAAATTTCTTCGTTTGCATTAGTGCAGCACCTCGAAATAACGTCTGTCCAGCCCGTGAATTTCCCGTGAATTTCCAAAACTCTTTCCGTGAATTTTCCGTGAAATTTGACACATTTTAAAAATTCTGCCGTGAAATCATGCATTTTTCCCGTGAATTCGGTTGGTCCCTAATGGTCAGCAACTACAAAATCCGTTCAACTCAGTCGTCCTATGATGCAGATGCTTTACAGAAAGCCCTGGATGCTGTTAAGACTGATCTCGGAAAATTGGCTTTCCAATTAGCTGTTAAGAAGGGGCTACAGCATCCTTTCAGTTGTGAGAAACAGCAGGCTGGCAAGGCATGGCTGCATGGGTTCCTTCAACGACATCCAGCAATTTCTGTTCGGATTCTAGAGGCCACTAGCCTGTCAAGAGCTGTGGGTTTTAATAAGCCAACTGTCATGAAATTCTTTGACATGTATAAGAATGAACGGCAGACAGAATATGGAATGCTGACGAGACAGCAATTACGACTGTACATGTGCCTGGAAAGGTAATGGCAAAGAAACAAGTTGGCCGTGTGACTAGTGGTGAGAGAGGTGAAAACTTGACGGTCATTTGTGCAGTAAACGCAGCAGGCACTTATGTTCCGCCAATGCTTATTTTTAAGCGGAAACAACAGTCACTCTTACTGATGGCTGAAACGCCGTCAGGGTCTGTTGGATATCCCAGTGCTTCTGCGTGGGTAACAAGTGAATTGTTTGTAAAATGGCTTGAACACTTCATTGGCTTTGCTAAGCCCACTGTGGACAAGAAGGTGATTCTTCTGCTTGACGGCCATGCTTCTCACAAAACACTGGAAGCTGTCGAACTGTGCAGAGATAATGGCGTGGTGTTTATTTGTTTGCCACCTCATACAATACATCAGATGCAACCACTCGATAAAACGATCTATGGACCACTGAAGCGAAACTACAATGAGGAGTGTGACCGCTGGATGCTAAAGAATCCAGCGCAGCGAATAACGATGTTTGAACAGTGCATTGTTTGGTGCAGCCTTTGTGAAAACAGCTGGCATGCAGAAAGCAGATAATGGGTTTGAGAGAACAGGTATCTTGGCCCTTTAATCCAGATGTATTCAGTGATGAGGACTTTCTTCCAAGTCAGGTTACAGAGGAGCCGAAGCCATCATCTCATATCGTTGAACGTGATCAGGTGGACACACCTGATGATACATCTCCTACAGCCGCAGCCATCACCAGTGAATCTGCTGACAATGGTAATGACATGTCGTTGGTACTTCGCTCTGATGGAGCTCCAGCTGGCAGTTCAGAACTCAGCTCAGCAGTTGTCACTCAAGACCAGTCAGCAGCAGATGGCGATTCAGATGCAGCGGACTTTTTGAAAAGCATTCATGAAATTAGCCCCATTCCGAAATGTCAGAAGCAGAGGACCAAAAAGTGGAAACCACAGGCGGCAGCTGTGTTAACTTCATCACCGTTTAAGAAGCAACTGATGGAAAGAAAAACTCCGCCTCAGCACACAACAAAGGAGAAGACAGCCTCAGCCGTCTCACGATGCAGACCAACTAAGCAGGCAGCACCCCAGAGCAAAAAGAAGACAGGAAAGAAAGTTACATGTCGCGGTCAGAAGGAGAAACCAAGGAAACTTCCACTGCCGCGGGAACCAAAGAAACGAAAAAACAATGGTGGACAATCGAGACAGTTTTATTGCATTTACTGTAGTGAGCTGTTTGTTGAGCCGCCTGATGAAGACTGGATGCAGTGTGTAACATGCAAAGAGTGGTACCATAAGGAGTGTGGAAATGACACTGACATTTGTGACCTGTGTAAGAATTCTCAGTAAGAAATTTGCAGTTGTGGTTTTCACACTACAGTTTAATGACATTGTTGTCTTAGATTAAGTTTTGACGGCAGCAACAGTGATGACAATTGATTTTTCCTTTTTTGACGTTGAACAGTGTGCAAATGACACTGACATTTGTGACCTGTGTAAGAATTCTCAGTAAGAAATTTGCAGTTGTGGTTTTCACACTACAGTTTAATGACATTGTTGTCTTAGATCTAGGTTTTGATGGCAGCAAGACTGATAACTATTGACTAACTTGGTAGTAATTGTTCAGCAATGTTGAATGCCCATCCCATGGGCACTTTGCCCAATGGGGAGGGCAAAGTGCCCATGATGGCATTCATGTTTTACACCCCCAATTTTTTTTATTTAATGACTGCTAATTTTACCTTTCCACTAGGCTGTTATACGTCACATGTGTCACATGTTTAAGAGAAACTGATTTTTGATTCCATACCTTCAGTAGTTTATCTAAGAACTTTCAATTCCCTTAAAGTGGGCACTTTGCCCTACTCTCCCCTACCATGAAAGATTGACAGTTTTAGTTGTAAGTCATGAAAAATTTGTTAGCGTAATATCGTTGATGCCAGTGGAGCTAATTTCAGTAAAATTTGGTTGACAAATAGGAGGTAATTCTAAACTAATGAGCAGTTGAAGGTCAAAATTTATACTCAAGGTTGGTACAAGTTCGTATGTGAAAGACTGGGACCTTATGTGTCATAAATGAGTTTCACAGTCTAGTTTGAGTACACTGAGGTTCGTAGGCACCACATCATATTTGCATCGTGAAAGATAGTGAAGGTCAAGATCACTACTACCGTACTATGTCAGATGGGTTTTGCGTCAGGCCAAGATATCCATGTCAATGTTTCGGCAATGGGCATCAAATTATTAGTATCTTTGTCTAAACTAATGATTGTTAAGCGTAGATTGCTATTTTTAGGCCTATGTTTTTATGTGTTGATATCCATCAAATCACATTCATTTGTATTAAACTAACTGGTTCTAATGCTGATTGCTGCAGACGCCGTCGTATGCGTGCGTATCAGGAACTGTAAGACTACTGGTCAGCATGTCGTAGACCGTCAGTCTCAGTCAGCTGCAGAGTCAAAACTCGTTGTCTTAAGCTGTTAGACGACATGGCTGATACCTATGTTGTTTGTAAGAAGACAGTCAGGTGGAATGCACACGCAGTGAGCTGCGATATCTGTGCGAACTGGACGCACAGAAAATGTAAAACTGGTTAGTACATATAGGGGAGGGTAAGCCAAGACACCCTGGTGGGCAAGATGACCAACAGCCTCCAAAGTGCAGTGCTAACATCTATGATCAGATATTTTTCTGTTACTTACTGCTGAGTCGGATGACTAACTATTTCCGGTTATGGTTGGTTTTGTTTATATTTGTGTTTGTAAAGTTGTGGTGTGTTTTTGAAGTTTTTGGCAGAATCTGATGTAAGTATTGCGATGATATTGATAAACGATGCTGAGGAAGTGGGGAGCAATACAGCTGTCTCGTGTTGTTTGTAAATATACGTCATTTGTCCACTTCTGGAACATATTTCGCTTCTCGCAAAATTCTGCATCTGTGAGCGATAAACGGGGATGAATGGTTGTGTCCCCCGTGTGGACAAGACGCCCAGTGTGTCTTGCCCTGCATGGGTGTCTTGCCTTTTGCCATGGGCGTCTTGCCTTCGCTCTAAATGTAGCCTGCAGGCTAAGAGAAGAAGAAGAAGAATTTATTTGCCACAATAAACGAAACCAACATATGTTATACAGTTACAAGTGCGTTTTCATGAAACATTGGTTACAAAACTGGAAAGGGGGTGGCGGGCAACCAGGAGACCTAACGGCCTAACGAGCTGGTCACCACCAGTATTACATATTCTTTGGTGCTTAAAATTACTGTTTGTCTGTGCTAATTTCAGAATGGTAAGCACATACAAACGAAAGTCAACAAGGGGATCATATAGTATTGACAAACTTCAGAGAGCTATAGATGAAGTGAAAAGTGGCCGTATGAGCAAGAATAAGGCATCGCCTGTGTTTGAAGTGCCAAGAAAAACCTTCTCATGGGTCTCATAACATCTCATGGGTCGAGTACAAAAGCCAGGCATGGGACGGTACTCGCCGGTCTTGAGTGTGGCGTTTGAAGAAGCTCTGGTTGAACATACTGTCCATTTGCAGCACATGTTGTTTGGTCTGTCGACAACTGATATTAGACAACTAGTGTTTGAATTGGCCGAGAGAAATGGCGTCAAACATCCCTTTCATGACAACAAAGCAGGAAAAGCTTGGCTTCGTGGATTTTTGCAGTGACACCAAAACACCAGGCCCCGCCTGTGACTAAGAGCCTAGCGCCTATTGGCCCAGGGCCTCTCTGCCCACAGCCCGTAGCCCCGCCCCAACGCCAGTCACAGCGGCTGCAGCTTTAGCCTAGAAGACCACATAAGTACAGAGATACTAACTTTGAGACTTCATTCTGCTCACAACATTCAAACAGAGGACATCGATCACGTATTGACACCAAAATGCCAAAAAAGGATAAAAATTGGCCAAAGAGTGCTGATGAATCGAATAGACGTCATATGGCAACGAGCGAAGAACAGGAGATGCAGAATGCTATGGCGAGAGTCTACGCGTTTCCTGAAAATACCTGTGCGCTCTGTCTGGAAACATTGTTGGGATATTATCTACTGCGTTGGCATATTTGCGATGAACATGGTTTCACCATTGATGGGGAGAAAATTTCTCAGCCCCAGTCGCAGCAGTCACAGGAGAACCGCCCAGTTCCATCGACGTCGTGTTCACAGCCGTTGGGGGACGATTTGTCTGTGCGAGCTTATCTTCTATCGATAAGTAGCAGCTCGTCTTCAGTCGCTACCTCCCAGAGACCAGAAACGCCAGTCGTTTTTAGCGTTGCATCAGATAGTGAGCCAGAGGAAGGAGAGATTCATGAAGAAGTACCGTGAAAAATTTTCGTTCTGAGGGGCCAACATTTGTCCCTACAGCACAGACGGAAGGAGACCACGCCGCGGGAACGTCAAGATCGTACTGACCCTTATCGTATCGTATTGACCCTTAATTCCTGCTTTCGTCAGTATTATTATAACTGTAATTAAAACTGTGATCACAACTGTTAACATGCGTGTCCACAACTCAACATCATACAACATATCACACTCATCGTTCCACTTCGGACGACCCACCACCTAACCGCTGCTGCCTGTCAGATAACAAGGTGTCCGACACGTGGTGGAACTTGATGCATAAGGACAGAGAACCAAAAATCCTTTCCTGTCAAGACCAAAATCTGCAAAATTTGGTTAAATACCTCACCTTTCACATTCTCAACCCTAAAACTCAGGAGCAAGAAATCGACCAATATTTTTGAACATAGATGCTTGGCACCGGAATTCTTCCCCCAAGTTTGGAGAATGTAGAACACATGCCATATCACGATGTTATCTCAAGTTATACAAATTTTATACCCACTCCCCTCCACTGTAACTGTTAAATGAATGAGGTAATCTTATTAATTGGAGAGATGTCGTATTGTGTCATGTATTTGGTGGCGACTGATGCCACGAACATGGAATGTTCGGTATTGTTGTACAGTTGATGTATTGTTTGTATCACGTCTTTATATGTATTTTGTGGATATTATTTTTTGTGTGTGTTTATTATTGTATTTGTTACTCTATTCATTGTGTATTGGTTACTTGACAAAAATATACTTTATGCTTGTTTATTGTATCATAAGACTAAAAATCACACTCAAATTGGGGAATTATTTCTTTTCACCCCCGACCCCCATTTTGATGCCAGGGACTGGCATCTATTTTGGCTCAGGGATGGTGTAATATCAGGCAGCGCAAAGTTTTGGCAATTAATGTTTTAGCAATTCAGTGAATTTGATGGTAGGCCTATAATTGCAGTTGTTATCTTGTTGTTAAGTGGTGTATGCAAGTACTCGTACCATTTCCCTTTCCCCCTTCCTTTCTTCCAGTTATTATTAATTTGCCTAGCATGTTTTTTTCGTCAGACTTTCTTTATAAGTAAAACCTGGGGTCCTAACCTATTGGTGGTCCTAGTCATAACACCAGCAATCACTTCTTTCGACTGCAAATTCACAGTTATATATTCTTTGCAAACACGTCGGCTGTAAACAAAATAACTCTTAAACATAATTAGTTTTTTCTGCCATGCAGTGCTAATATTTTACTATTATGAAGACGCTGTTGCAGTTCTATTTTCTGTTATGATCTGACGTTCGAATATTCGCGAACTATGTCAACAACAAGTACCGGCGCTCGACAAACCTCAGGCACGAGATCAACGCGTGGTAGTAAGTCTGATGACAATGTGTTTGTTTCTGTTACGACTGAAGACGAAGTACAGAAAATAATGCAGGATTATGACGAACGTCTGAAGAAGATGGAAAGTATTGTAGATGAGAAGCTTTTGTCATCTCAGGCTGAGTTTCAGGAGTTTGGCAAACGTTTATGGAAGCTGGAGCAGACCACTGATGATAAGAGTTTGACATCCCAGGTTGCAACTGAAGTGTCTAAAAGCTTGTCCGTAGAACTGAAAGCAGTACGTGCTGAGTCTCGTGATTCGTTACTATCATCAAATGATAACGAACATACAGTACAATCGCATGAACAATTTGCGCATTCATGGACTATTCGGAGTTTGGCTGTTGACTTCATCAAGAGTGTGCTTCATGTTTCTGGAATAGAGGAAACAGACATCGAGGTTGTGTATTCTGCATTTCCTATTGCACAACAGCCCTCGAACACACCAGGACAAGCAAGACGTCCGGTTATACTAGTTCGTTTTGCTCGACGTGAACACAGAGACAAAGTAATTAGAGCACGCCGTGTATTGAAGGGTTCGAAGTATGCTGTGTCTGAGGACTTGACCTTGTTAAATGTCAAAACAATGAGTCAAGAACAGTCTATACGTACAGAATGTGTGGTCTTGGAATGGAAAAATTCATGCTATGCTAAAAACGGGAAAATAGTTGTTATTCGGCCATTCTGGTCCTTAGAAGAACTGTAATTGCATCTGAGTAATTGTGACAATTAATTTCAGTTTCATTTTTGTGTTACGTTGACAAGCACTGCAGTGGCATGAGGTTTTGCACCCAGGAGAAAGGACCTTATTTGAACTGTGTACGTGTTTAGGTTTCTTTTTCGTGGCATCACATTGTTGTAACACTGTGATGCATCACTGGCCTTCTACGATTTTTCTTGTTATCTTTAGTTTTTTCCATACATGCTATGCTTTCATATGCACACAGCTTGTTTACCTTAAATTAAGTTTTTGTGAACTGTATGCAAGTAAATATTTCTTTTTTTTTTACAAATATGGCACGGGATGATGTCTTGTATTTTGATGAGCTTTTCCTGTTAACAAAAAAAATTCGGTGTAAATTGATTATCATTCGATTGAAATATAAAATGAACAAAAAAGAAACAGAAAAGGGTGCTTTTTATGAAATACCGTGTATACAAGGCGAGGCATAATTAGCACCCCCCTAGCGTCAGATGGCAGATCTTTGTTACTTTGAGACAATGTTGCTAACGAAAGAAGGGAAGATTTTCTATTAATGTTTATTCTAATATCACGCATGTGATGTAATTTTTTAGACCTCAATTTATGTGCATTTTGTTTCCTGCATCGAAAACTCATTAGCAAGTTACAAAGTACAGCAGTACTTTGTACTTTGTCAGCTCACAGCTTAACATCTGTTGTCAGTTGTTTTAGTTGAAGTTTGTTGTTATAGAAGCTTGTTAATCAGACTTAAAAGTTATTGCGTAATTGGTACAAAAGCATAGTTTGTCGAAGGAAGCTTGTAGGTTATCAGCGAAGTAGTTTCGGTGTTTTTCTTTGATTAATTTGCAATAATTCGTCCAAAAACTTAGCAGATGTACGTAGTTGTCATCACCTTGGACTTCTCAAAAGCATTCGACACCGTTCGACACTCCACATTGTTACAGAAAGCGGCTGAACTCGATTTGCCGAGCATGTGTATATAACTGGCTTGTTCATTTCTTCGAGGGACACTCTCAACGTACCGTATACGCAGGTGACACCTCCAGTACGAAAACTATACATTATGTATTATACAGGGGTCGAGCATCGGTCCAGCCGCCAACCTCATCACCTCATCTGATCTGAAAACGCTCCATCCTGGCAACAGAATCGTTAAATTTGCCGATGACACTTATGTCATAATACCAGCCTCTAGAGTCACCACACGCTCTGCAGAAATGGACAACATCAGAGACTGGGCTGCACGGAATAATCTGACGCTCAACATGATAAAAACTACTGAAACTGTGATCTACAACTGTAGAAAAACACAGCAGGACACGCCGCCACACCTCAAACGCCCGCAGAAACCGCACGCATGCGGGCAGTTCAGTCAAGTTGCCGCGGTGGGGCTGCTTTGGAGCGACAGCACGTGGCGGAAGTCTATGGAGAGGGGACGCCGCCGTCCTCCTGCTCAACGCTACCAGCCGCCGTCGTCTTCCGCGGGACCAGCTGCACCGTTTTCCGTGCCGCAGTACGTGCCGCCGCCCGTGCCGCCACCTGCACCAGCCGCTGTGTCGCCGCCTGCAACGTCACCGCAGCCATTGTTTCATCAGCGGCCGTCAACGTTGACCGACGAGCGTCCCTATCTCGAGTTGATTGGGCCGTTTAGCCCTGTGTCGCCGCCGCCGACTGTGCCGTACTTACCGGCAGGCTACCCGGCTTCTGACGTCTCGGCTTCCTCCCTGTCGTCGGGTGGGCTTACCAACGACACCAAGCTCAGCGAGTTTGGAGACGCTTCGCCCAGCTGGCTGGCCGACAGCATGCCGGACCTCGCGGCTGTTCGCACGATAACTCTGGGTCCACTACTGCATACAGTGGACGAGCTGCAGGCGGGCCGCGGTATCAATCCGCCGCCCTTCATCTCACGCGGCACACAGGCGGACGTAGAGCAGGCTACTGCAGATGCGCCGGTGATGATCGACGCTGCGGTGGACGTTCCGCTGATGGTGGACGCAGGCACTGACGCTAGAAGTCTACCGGCTCCTGTTCTACAGCCTCCGGTCGTCGCCTCCTCACTTCTTGCGGAGCGAACGGCCCAGCACTTTTTCATCGATTTCGATGCATCTCCGCATGTTATTGCGGAGAGGGTCCTGGCGACTGTGGAATGTCTCACGGGCAGCAGCGTGCTGTCGAGTTAGCCATCCGCTTCTCAGCGGATGTGCTTCACGCGTCGGCGGATTTGATATTATCCGCCTTGGAAGCCAGCTTTGGCCATTTAGTGGAGTGCAGACCGCAGGACATGCTACGATTTATCATCGACCACATTGACTGTTGGCGTCGTCGACCGACTGCTGCCAAAGATGGTCCAGTAATCAACCTACTGGACTAACTCTCTGAACGTAACTGTACTGCCATCTAGCGAAACTGCTGGATTAACTGTAGAACTATATTGTATAGGGCAGCTTGCAGCTAGCCAATCAGCTTAGTGGGCGGATACAGCACCGGCATCGCTGCAGTGAGAGAGTCAGTCGCCAGCTGAGTCGTCAAGTCGAGTTGTCGGTTGCTGTCGGTTGACAAGATGTAGTCGTAAGAAGTAGGCGGCGGCGTTTGCTGTCGCTTGTCGCAGTGCGGCCCCGATGCTGCTGATAGTCATGATATATTGTGTTATGTGTCGTTAGAATAAAAGAATGAAAAATAACTACTCGCGTTGACCCCATGTAATAGAAAGATCCCGCCACCTTTCAGCTAAGCGAGTGAGCTTAAAACAGCATAACGGGTAATCAATAAGAAGAACAACTAGAGTAGTAAACAAAGTAGAAGAAATGTGATTAATTCTCAAACAATAGACTAACAGACTAACGGACTCACAGAGCCGGCAGAGAGGTCAGAAGACGAGAGTTCGGAATAGAAGGCAAAAATAGAAAGGAAAACAATGCAGCTATAATTCCTCGGAAAAACTCTCCTCCATTAGAATTAAGAAAAGAGAAATAAAATGTATAATAATAACAATATTACCTAAAAACACATAAAATAATAAATATATAATAAACATATCCCCTTTTTATAATTGAAGATTATA
>Ga0209671_1001919_pt1 | contig 18345 bp, 9 predicted proteins | sample WorMetHERISLAND2_2_FD_187401 | JGI IMG/M metagenome (GOLD analysis project Ga0209671, IMG submission 187401) | Marine gutless worms symbiont microbial communities from Max Planck institute for Marine Microbiology, Germany - Olavius geniculatus... | ecosystem: Host-associated > Annelida >...
GTCGAGGTAGTCCTCGAGTTTCGGTCCAATTGCAGCTCACAATAAGACTGGGCCTACAACTATTTCAACAGCTGAGGAGGGTAATAACTGGCTGGGCAGGGTAACTTTTAGCTAGCCGATATATACCCTGGGAGTAAGTCTGGGCTAGCCAGTTCTTACCCGGGAGGTAACTTCAGTCAGGGGGGTAAAAATTGGCTGTTACACCAGGTATGAAAGGTGCAGGTCCGAGCAATGTTAGACATGTTTGTCAAAATACGTACGTGCTTGTAAGTGACGTTATCGGATGTATTTCATTGTACAATCAGACACAGTTTTATTGCTCTCTTTTTATTTTCATCATCTTGCATGTGTGTGTTTTTTGTTATCAGTATATTTTCGGCAAGTTGCCTCTGTCGCCAAGCAGCACAGTTTGGTACCACCAAGGGTTGGTGATGCTCTGCAGCTGGGAACGATTTCGTGATCCATCCAGTTTGGGCTTAGCAGCCTCGGTTGGGAGATGAGCATTCCACCTACACTTCGGAGTGACACGGCCCGTTTTATTTTTAAAAAAAACTATATTAATGTGGATTTGTATAGTTTAGTGAGTAGCTGATGGCAGATGCATTGTGGTATATGGTATTGCGGTGTTAAGGTGACCTGCATGGCAACTACCATGATCTGGTCTGCTTCGAGAAGGCTCTGTGGAGAATGGGTCCTGCACTGATGCCTGCCAGCTTCCTCTTCCTTGGAGACTATGTCGATCGTGGAGAGTATGGCATTGAGGTTGTCAGGTTTTTTTATTTTAATTTTAAAATATGCATACAAATTTAAAAATGAACAAAGAAAGTCCAGAGTATATTGTTCGCTATAGCAGCCATGTGGATAACGTGCACGTCTGTTCAGCCAGTCACTCTCTCTCTGGAATGACCCACAGCCCACTAGCACCAGACCACAGTGTGTTTACCAATCACATGCCTCAGGTTGAGGTCGCAGTGCCAACCCCATGCCAGCAGTGGTATCGAGTCCAGCAATATCCAATAGAGGTCCTTTGGCTGTTTTTGTCAATTCTTCAAAAGTGCCTGTTTAAACAAGGTTTTCACCTGTTAAGAGTTGGTACGATAAAAAAACCATATCTTAAGGCCTGATGTGAAACTCAGTCTACTGCTGTTGATGTATTGCTGTTAATATGAAAGGCCATTCCACACAGTCGTTTCTTTCAGATGCTGTTAAGACCTGGCCAGGCTTTGAGAAAAATGCATCCACTGTTATTTTATTGTATTGTTTATTGCGGTATGTCTGTGCAGACTGTAGCGTATTTGCTGGCTCAAAAGTTGCTTGCACCTTCGAAGTTCTACATGCTGCGAGGCAACCATGAACTCCGAGCTGTGCAGAAAATGTTCCAGTTTCATGCGTAAGTCCTTCTTTTCACATCACATGCTGTTGAAAGCAGGTGAAGATTTCGGCCCAGTGTCAACATATTATGAAGCCATCCATCTAGCCATACACTGCACTGTACAACCTAAACCTTGACCTATTGAGCTGCACACTGATTACCTTGGGAACTTTTACATCATTTTTTGGTTTTTCTGTGCTTTTTGTCTGTGAGTTAGAAGCACATACGGGATGGATGGGAGAATATTTGTTCAGCTCAGTTTAGTCTCATTTCTATATCTCTACCTGTTGACCAATAAGTACTCTTGCTATGGACCAATCACAGTCTGGCATACAGAAAATGATGGATGATTTTGTTATTGGAAATAGAACTTGTTCTGATTGGACGATATTGCATGCCACTGGACAGATTTTTGTTGGCCAATTTTGTCATGACATAAGCGGACAATTTTATTAATTTTATTGCCTTGGCTTATCTTAAGAGTTGTTAATGGTAGGGAGTGCATGAACAAGTTTGGTGAAGAATGGGGCGAGAAAGTATGGAACGCTGTCAACGACTGCTTCGATGCTATGCCGATTGCAGCGACTGTTGATGGAAAAGTATGCACTACAGCATTTGCTTGAAATGCATTAAATTTATTTCGTTTACATATTACATGATTTGTTTTAATTGCAGCTAGTGCTTTGGCAACATTGGCAATACTATCTACAGTGTTAAGCAAGTGTACAGACGTGCCAAGTGTCACATTATACTTGAGTCTCGTGCATGTTTTTTTGCTTATACTTTTCTGCTGTCTAAAAGATTTATTTCTTGCATTTTTTGGAACTAACATCTTGATAACTGCATCTTCGCAATGACAGATTGTGGTTTTCAGCAGGTGCAGTTTCTTAGATTAAAATGCATAAAATGCACTTGTGATACTAGTGAGGCTGTGCCTGGACCTGCTGTGGAAGCTGACAGCACTCCCTCTGACCTCTACCTGAATTTTGGGGAAAAGAGAAGAGAGCGTTGTGGACAGTAGAAGGGGGGCATGAAAGGAAAAGAGGAATTGGCAGGGTAGAAGTTGTTTTCTTTTCATATTCTGTTTTTCACTCCCTAGCATGTCTGAACTGTGCAGATAGTGTGTGCATAGATATTCTGTGTTCATGGAGGTATTCCATCGCCAGCTAATGGCGGCGGCTACATCGAAGTTATTAACAGTATTCCTGTTCCACTGCCGGACCCAGAGACTGAAAGCACCCTAGCCTGGGACATGATGTGGAGTGACCCATTGAAGTTGGTTTTGACTTATTTTGACTTTGATGTTTGTTTAGTTTTCAGCATTATTAGAATGTGGCAATTATACTTCTTCCATTTGCAAATTTAAGCTATGTTTCCAAGATACCAAAAGTTGCCCATTGCCATTTGAATTGTGGCTTATTGTGTGACAATGCATCTAATCAATAGATTCATTGCCATATTTTTTATGACTGTTAGTTATACATATATTGTTACTTTTCCAAAGTAACAAGCTGTTTGTATTTTTGGCTCTGTCCATATGTCTGTATATTTTACAATTTGACTTAGTTTCCTTGTATCTGTGCTATTAGCAGGTTACTTTACATTTTTCAGAAGTTACCATAGTGCCTGTAATTTTCAAAGATTTTTTTTACCTCTGTAAATGCACTATGGTTTAACATCACATGGTTCTGTAGTCTCTGTACAGAAACTTAAGTTGATGATACATTGACCATTTTCTGCTGCCTGTTTCCGGCGCCAGTTGGCTGATGCCAGAAACCATGACACACTTAGCCAGCAAATGATAGGCCTACCGGCAGAAAAAAACAAACGTGGATTTTGATTTTGAGAATTTTGAAAATGATGATGTTATAGCCACTGTTTTAACATTCAGGTTATTGAAAAAATTCAAAAGAAAAAGCAATGTAAACTAAACGCCACTCCATTTTTATTTACAAATAAACAAGTTGTCGTCTGCTCAGACTGACCAATCACAGTTCAGCTTTTCGGCTGGTTTTCGGCCCGAAATTGAACATGTTCTATCCAGCGCCGGTTTCTGGCACCAGAAAAAATCTGGCACCAAAAAAGTATGACAGGCTGACCAGTTTCTGGTACCAGTTGACTGGTACCAGAAACAGGCACCTGAAACTGGCCAGTGTGTCATCACTACGAGTATCATTTAGTCATTAATTTTGATTACAAACTAATGTTGGCACTGTTGTTCAATATGCATGTTTTTGTTCAGTGTTTTATCCAGTCATGTTCTTGTAAACAGACTAAAAATGTTTACGTTCTCTGGATTCTAAATATAGTTGTAAACTGTAGGACTGAGATTTTGACGGAGGAAAGGAAGATCGAACTTGAGAAGCAGAATGGATTCATATTCAACACTTCGCGCCGCACGGCAAACTTCTTCAGTTGTGACGCTCTCGTTGACTTCCTGAAGCGCAACGACCTCAGCCACGTTGTCCGAGCTCACCAAGTCCAGCATGTTGGTTTCAAGGCAAGTCCTGTTTTCATGTCATCACATCTGACATGTTTGTGCTTCATTCATCCAAGCTGATGTTTGAATTTCAAATTTGAATATCATGGTCAGAAATGGCAAAAACATTGTATTTATAGTTTTCTAGCAAGATGTCCTAACTAAAAATTTTGTGAAAATGTTAAATACTTATCGCATTACAAAACAAACTATAGCAAGTGTGTATGTTTATTGCATCTTTCCAAAGCCACACTAGATACTGTGGTTAACGGAAGCTGTGAATTGTGTTCAATGTATATGTGCATGCGTTTTACTCTATTTACATGACAAAGCTGGCTTAACAAGCCAGCTCATCCAGCCAGCGTGACGAGTGCTTGATGAGCTAGCTCCTTATGCTAGACTGAATAATAAACACCATCAAGCCAGCTTAAGAAGCCAGCTTGACGAATGCTTGAGTTTTCAAACATGTTTGATATTGCAAGCATACATGAAGCAAGCTTGACGAGCGCTATAAGCACTCCTGGAGCCAGTTTGTCAAGTGCTCATTGAACTAACTCGATAAGCTGTCTTCATCGTGTAAACAGGGTATGTGTTACGAGTGAACTTGAGTTGAATATCATGTCGCTTGCAGGTGCAACAGCAGGGACGTCTGCTAACAGTGTTCTCATCCTCGCGTTACTGCGGTGGCACCAACGAGGCCGCTTGTGTTCTTGCGGACTGCAGAAAACTGCGCATGATTCGTCTGGACACAGGCTGATTGGTGCCAATGCATCAACAGTATCGATTAACGTACTTTCAGTCCATTGTAATGGGTTGTATCTACACCGTGGTCCATAGAAAACGTGGCACTTTACTTTTGTCCTTATCTTTGCCAATTATTGACCGATATTCAAAATTCTTTCACCGGCAGACTCTGCAGCAGTTTGCTATAATGTGGTTATTATATATTCCACCACACTGTAATTGCGTTTCTACACTACCTTGTGAAATCCAAAGTAAGAAAAACTAATGATAATTTACTATTTAGGTAAATGGGAAAAACTCGCCCAGACTAACATTGCGGTTAATGATCTGGATGACATTAAACTGCTTTAGACCCACACAGTTTAGTGTCATACAGACCATTAACCGCAAAGTTGGTCTGAAGTGTTTTTGTTTATTTACCAAAATGTTTGTTTGTTATTATCGTTATACATTCATATTTCATTTGTATTTCACAAGGTAATGTAGAGACACATTTATGGTGTTGTGGAGTATATAATAACCACGTTATTGCAAATTGTCCGCAGAGTGTGGCAGTGAAAGAATTTTGAAAATCGGTCAATAATTGGCGAAAATATGGACAAAAGTAGTGCCACATTTTTTATGGACCACCCTGTATAGTCCAGGTTTGATAGTCAGGAGGTGTATAATGCAACGTGCATTTTCTCTAATCATTACAATCATTAATTGGGTAAACGTATACAGAATTGTATAGCAAAGAACCTGAACACTTTCGTACCCATCGAGCCTTCGGATTATCAAGGTTCACCCATTGTGATTGATGTGTGCCATAAAGCTAGCCATTGTGACTGTTGTCTATTGACCACAAACGTGCTAAAGTTATAGCTGGTTAGGTTAATTGTCCATGGTCAAACTAGTACTGCCTATCTTAAGCAATATATCTGCAGCGATATAACGGACCGATAACTCTCACAGGTGTGCTCCTGAAACAAAATGAAAGTGTAGGTTTTCCCTACTGACTGTCGGTATCTGTGGAATAAATGTGTACGTGTATAAGAAGTTCACTTAGCACTCACATTCTAGCACTGAAATATCAGGAGTATTTCCTGCACATCTGGTGAACTTTGTAGTCCAATTCACCAAACAGTGGCAGTGTGAAAATAATTTTATATTTCTACTTTAGAGCAATGTCATTTAGTCAGTCGTCTATGTGAGATTTATTTCGTGTTCACAAATAATAGTTGCATTCTTGTAATCTCTATGATCAAAAGAAATAGCTTATAGTTTGTTATTAATGTTATAGTTTGTAATAACTGATCCAATGCATGGCATGGCTTGTATTTGCTCTGTAAGTTTAATTTCACAAAACCTGTAGATTGGACACCATTATCGTTTGTACTGTATACAGTCAGTGAGATTTGTACAAGCAGTTATGGATTAATAAGATCAATGCCACACAGTGTCACTGCCTGTTCACTGCAGCTTAACAGAAAATTGAAATTGTGTATCTAATGTGATAAAAACAAACAAAAGAAAAACAAAAGCAGAGTACAAGCTGTAACAGCAGACAAACTAAATGCTGATAACAGCATAGAAAACAAAACGTCATAACTTGTACAATGTACATTTACTTCTGAAGGCTGTTACTGTAAAACTTCCTAAAAGAAGCCCCAGCTTCTAGTCGAACAAGTGACCTAGAACCCCCAGTTTGTGATATGCAGGGTGGCTCAACATAAAATGCCCAGTGTCTCTGAGTGTGATATAACTAGAGTGTGGCGGTGGTGGGTACATTGTATTGTATACTATTCGATTTGGAAAAGTGTCTGGATTAAACAGCTTCGAGAATTTTTTGAATCGGGCAACTGTGGGCTATTTTATTTTGAGCCACCATGTCGAGTTCCAGCTTTTATTAAAGGCTTGTATTGAAAATGTTTAGTGCTGCATTTTTTTCCACATATTCTCTACTCAGTACTGCATATAGATGTGTTTCGCATGTTGAAACAGTATATGCCATGTCCTACTTCTGCGTGGTATACTCCAATGTTTTAAAAGATGCCATTTGTATTGGAGACATGGCAAACTCAAAACTGTATTTTAAACTTCATTTGCAAATCTGTAAAGGAAGTTTTACAGCACGTAGTACTGCACAGCAGAAAAAGGCAGCAACCTAATACAGTGGGTTGATATCATGTTAGTTGTCTCATGCACAAACTATTCTGTCCATTCAGTTGCACATGCCAACATATATACACCGAGAAATTCGCTATCATGTAGGCACACATTGTCTGTGGAGCAATGCATTAATTTAATCAGAGGGCCATCACAGTGTATCAACAGTGGGCAGACATAATTTAATAAGAGTATATACAGCATCACAAAAAAAACAACAAATTTACAGCATTGTATAGATGTTACATTTCTCAAGAAAGCAAACTTTGTGTAACAGCAACAAAATCATCAACACATTTCAAGATGCACTGTTCATACCACAGTTATACTATGTCACGATTTCAGTGCTGTTAACTACTAGGGATTGCAATCCCGGGATCCCGAATCCTGGCCGTTTTCACCAATCCTGAATCCCGGGATTGGCGACGTCATAATCCCGGGATTTTGGGATTACAAAAAATAGCTAAAATTGTACTTTTTTGTGTGTTAAATGACAGAAATAAGAATTCTAGCCATCTGATGAATAAAATATTTTATGAGCACTACAGTACTACATTGTGCTGTCCCCAAAAATTTGTATTTTGAGTCACTGTCACTCTCTGCAGTTCAGATATACCACCCGTAGGGGCCCTGTGCATAGAATAAGTCAATTGGGGATACCAAAATCATGACCAGTCTGTAAGCCTAATGCCGAAACAGGATCATGGGATTACAAATTTCTCAATCCCAGATCCCGGGATTCAGAATCCAATCCCGAGATTGCAATCACTATTAACTACCACTGAGACAGCTTTACAGTTTCTATCTACAAAACAGGACAACAAAGCAGTGAAAAGGTGCATACAAAGTGACTGATACGAAATTCATTTCATTACATTTCTGTTTCTCTGTGCACACCTTAACAGATTACACTATATATTATTTTTTATAGTACACAGAAAAACGTCCACACATAAGTGACATTACTTTGTACATACTTTTCTGATCTTACCTAGCAGAAACATACAGACTGCCTTATCCATTCAGTGGCAATTACAAAAAAAAATTTTGAGCTAATGCTCATGAGACACGGGAAAGCCTATAGCAGTTCCTGTTCGCACATTGCCTTAGTCTATCTCCAGCCATTTTGTCGCAGTTCACTCTTGAAGTGTGTGATGCAGTCGAAAATTGCAAAAAACAAAGAAACCCCTTACTTTTGGAGTTCAGGGTCTTTCAAAGTCATCAATGTTGATAAGACTAAAATGCTCATCACTAGGGCATGTTGTGATAGGCCTAGGCAGCATATCCACGCCTATTTTCAACCGTTTTCATGGTAGACCTGCCAACAACGGTAAAATAACGACTTTTAAGGGTACCACTCTTTGATGCCCTCATGCGCAGGTTTTCTTGAACCTAGACGCTCAAGACTTGGACTGTTGAAATCTACATTCAATGCTAAAAATTTCGTACACAGCTTGTCTTGGTCTATCTGTAGTGAACTCGGCACAATTCGCTCTTGAAACGTGTCTCGCAGCCTAAAATAGCCAAAAAATCCATAAAAACCCCTATTTTGGCATTCAAGGTCATCCAAAGTCATTGAATTCGGTGGCAATCAAGAGCCAGTGTGCGACTTCATATTAGTGATTGATTAATGGTAATCTAGGCCCTATCTCGTATCATTATTGAGATACAGCAACTCACTGGTCAAAAATCGCAAATTTTTCCTACCCCCCCTCTCATTCAGTGCCCTCGTTCGGAATAACCCCCTTCGAATTTATGGAAAAAGTTTACAGTTCCTGAAACTAGAGTCTTCCAGGCAGCCGACAGTGAAGACATGGTGATCCTAGCTTGCACTGTTTTTGACTGATCCACCCTTGTGATAGACAGACAGACGAACAAACAGACAGAATTGTGATGGCTAAGACGCGCTAAAGCAGTAGCTGCTTTCGCACGTAAAAACTGCTATTATGCCAGAAATAGTGATGTAATATAAACACACACAGGTAACTATATGCTGTTACAGTTATTGTAACATTGTTACAATATAGTTCGTATGTAAGTGGCTAATCAGTGCACACATAAATTATGTAACATATTAACACAATTCCAACAAACCCAAAAAGTTCCCAGCGTGTAATGACTACAGCAAAATGGCAAGTTTTAAAACAAAAGTGAAGATTAACTTAGCTTAGCTGTATTTGTGCAGGCTGCAAACCAGCAACTTCACACATGCACAAGTATCGGCCATAGCTTTCCGTTTAGAGGCCAAAACGTAGGTTGAGCAAATGCTGGTATACAACAGTTAGCACATTCCTATTGACGGAGTCAAATGATACTCCTTCACAAATAATCTAAGACTGCTGTGATGGTTATTATCTCAAAAAATTAACACACTGCTATTGTTGGATGACCATTATAACACTGCTTTGTAGCAGATATAACTGATATATCCATGCACGTTTGCAATACCTCCATAACTGCAATGCTTAAGACACTTATCAAATAGTTAGACAAAACTGTCATGAACCTAGTAGTCTAGTCTTTAACATACAGACTGAAGATACTCTGTGCCTGAACATTACTTAGAAACACGACTCAAAACTGCAAAATTATGCAAATGCTGCAACGTGGTGATTAAAGACCATCACAGCTGCTAATTAGACAAAATAAGCTTCTCTGATCAAATTCACATTATTCCGTTGTTTGATTTTTTAGTACTCATCGATACACAATATACTGTCAGTGTTATTGTAGCTCAGCTAGCTACAAAATGTGATGTACTTTTTTTCTAAAAATTGCAATTTTATCCTATTATAAAACACACATTAACAAAATAGATAGTTATGCCAAATGTCACAAATGCATGTTATTGCAGTGCAGGGCATACTACAATGCACAGAGTTCAGTTGTATCAGAATACACACTGAGTACCATTTGCAGTATGGTTTTGAATGAGACAGCCAGTTCAGATCACAACTTCAAATAATACATCTGTTGACAGTCAACAAGGTGCAACTGTAAGAGTGATCATTTTGTACATGTAGTTTGGCAGTCGCAGTCGCCGAGCGCTATAGATGACGTTATCTCCGAGATGCTCCCGCACACGTATAACACACAAGTTGCGCAAAGTCCGAGGCTGATTATGTACCGCTTGCAGCCAGACATCTGGTGAAGGATTGGCCTCTATGGCAGCTGTAAGCATCGACGAGTCCCGGCCAGCAAGATGCCGTAGCTGTTTTAACTTGCCAAGTGCGATTGCCAGACATTCATCCGTAATACCAAAGCCGGCAAGGTATAGCGCCCACAGAGCTTCCCACTGTGCACTCAATGCAAGAGTTCGGTAGAATGTCTCCGTTTTGAACGCCTCCCGATGGACAAAACCCATGGCACGGATGCACAGGAGAATGGCTGCAGAGTCACTCAGTTCGACAAACAGACTACGTGTCTGCCACACGACATATTCCCAGACTGGTCGCAGACGTGCGCCGCGTTCCACCAGTGCTGTGGCATATTTCATTCGCGTCGAGTCGACCGAAGGAGGATTGTCAGAGTGCAGGCACTGTGGCACGACGCGGAAGTGCCGGCCACCGCAGTCCCATGCACGGTCAGTCAGAGCGTAGACCAGTGGGGTCTTCTTCCTCGCATCTTCACTGTCAACGTCCGCGCCATGCTCCAGCAGGAACGTGAAGCATGTAAAACAGTCGCGGTGGATCGTCGCAGCCAACGGTGAGTGTCTGACCGTTGAGACAGCAACGCCGCGCTGGTGATCCGAAGTCCCGAGCTTCATGTGGGCATCAACACGACAACCGGCGTCAACCAGCATATGAATGATGTCGCAGTGATCAGCAATTGTTGCATAGTGCAGGGCACTGCCGCCAAATCTGTTCATGACATCAGGGTCGGCCCCATGACGTAGCAGAAGTGCAACAAGCTCACTGCTGCCTGACTGAACTGCTTTCAGCAATGCCGTGCTACGCCACCAGTCACGGGCATCGACGCGAGAGCCGTGACGAAGCAGCAGTGATGCCAGCCGCCGATCTCCTGACTCTGCAGCTGCCATCAGCGGTGTCGAGACGTAGAAACGGCCATCCATGATACCCTCGGGATTTGCACCACGACGCAGCAGTCGCTCAGCCACATCAGAACTGCGTGCAACACATGCTAGGTGAAGCGGCGTCAAACCGGACCGATCACGGATGTCAACGTTAGCTCCGGACGCCAAGAGGATGTCGACCACTGACAGATTGTGCTGTCGGATAGCAACGTGTAGCGGTGCGATGCCGTTCTGGTTTGGATGATTGACATCTGCACCGGCGTAGATCAATCGAGTTGCAAGTTCGACGTCGCCGTCGGCTGCAGCAATCGTGAGCAGAGTTTCACCAGATGGCACAGACCGGTTGATGTACTCGTTCCAACGCATGCAGCGCGGCATTCTGCTCTTATCACTCACGCATAACAACGAGTTCCCCATCTTCACGTCACCGTTTCACTCTGCAACAACAGTTCACTTGCAATCAATTTTAAGCTTTCATACGATAAGTACTAGCCTAGCGTTTGCAACTAAATGAAACATCAAGGCAAAATAGATTTCATCTGGTAAGGAACGACACGGTCCCAAGCGGTAATTAGTCATAACACGAAGAAAGCGTTGAAGTATTCTAAAAGATCCATAAAATCCATTTTACCTATGTCAGACGCCCATTAAACAATAAAATACTATCGCGACACTGTCTAAAAAGAAAGTATACGTGGACATTTGCAATTAACACTAAAACGCACACAGCAAAAAAACAAAACACCATACATCTGACGTAGTGATGCACGGCGATGAGTAAAACGTTGACAATGTAACTGTTAACACCAGCACAGCCCTATACATTTCATGTTCCAAACTCACTTTAGATTCTGAATCCTTTTTTTTGTTTACTTCAGGACTTTCGGTTTGGAAAAATGCAAAGGTGTAGTGGATGTAGTGGTTGGTTTCAAAGAGAATTGTCGATTAAAGGAAGAAGACGTGGATGCCATCTAATAACTGACGAAATAGAAAAGTTGGAAGAAATTAAAAACATAAAGATTGGGCTTTGTCATATACTTAGTGAGTAGAAATAAATAACATGTTGATAGTTTTTGCTGTACTTTTGGAAGTCGGGTTGTTAAAAAAACTTCCAAAAAGACAGTTTTGTCTATTTATAGTAGTGTTTTTTGTGCATTTATAGTTTTAGTTTTAGTAGTTGCATTTATTTGTGATTTGCATTTTAACTATTTTGTTTTTGCCTTGTTGTTTGATGATATTGATAATAAGTGCTGAGTTGATTGCTTGTAGTCAAACATACGTCAGCAAGCTTGAGCTTGAATGAGGTAAGAAGTTAGATCTGAACATTTTTGTTACAGTGTATAAATGTAATATTTGCTTTACCATAAAATTTCTAATAGAAGCCTTTGGCTTCTGGTACTGGTAAAACATCCAAGATCATATTAGAGACTTGACTTCTATAATATAATATAAACATTTTTGTTTGTTCCGCAAAGATAGCTTGACTGAGTTATTATAATGAATATCCTTACAGTTTTTTAGTGTTTTTGAAAATTATTATTTGCAATCAGCATTTGTATGTGTCTGTGTTTTGTAGAATTGGGATCCAGATGTCCGGTAGGTGCACATCTCGGTTATCAGTTCAACTGTGCAAGTTTTCAGCAGTTTAATATATCTACTCTATAATTTACTGTATATTGTTTGAGAATCTGTCAGTGTTTTGGATCGCCATGTCATCAAAACAATTTGTAGTGCACCATTTAGAAATAAAACAGTAACAGCAGTGCATTAAATTGTTAGTAGAACAAGAAACTAGTGATTAAAAGCAGTTTCAAGAAGTGTGTTTTGTGCCTGTGCTTGAAACTGTTTTAAGGTTGGTGCAGCTTTTACTTTATGTGGCAGGGAGTATGCTGCCCAAATACAGACATTCTGTTAGGCGCGGTTGAAGTTTGCAGTTTGTAATAATGAAAATTTAGTGTGATTTTATTGTTCACTTTTTAGAGATAATAGAAAAGTATAGATGTAGAAATTTTGCTGTTATTATCTGGTGTGCTGTGACAAGTTTATTTCGGTATGGTTCCTAGTTGCAGCAGATCAGTCTTATGTAACCGACCACTGTAGCATACGAGTGTAATCCCAAAAGTTTCCAGCCTCGACATATTGGACTACAATATTTTCCACAGTCTGTACATCAGTGAACCGTGCATTCTTTACTGACTCATGTGAGTTTGCTGCAGATATGACGTTATTGTAATTTATGACGTCACAGAGAATTAAATCGATTTTCAGCGTCAACAAACGAGGTTTGAGTTATTCATCATCGTGGATAACAGACACCATCATGACCAGATTTCAAATTTTAAAACAGATAATAGTCACTGAAGGTCAGGTCATTGCTGAGTGCAGAGTGGTCTTAGCATACAAAGTCATGGTCGTGAACAGCCAGTTGGGTAACAGTAGACTTTGGACTGGACTGCAGTGCTGAAATTAGGGGAGGGTGCACAGGGCTTGCTCCCAGCTCTCCTATCCACCAGGGGCTTATGTAACTACTCGCAAATTATGATTTTTTGGTTATTAACACAACTGATATAACTAACAGTTAAATTTTTAATCAGATTTTTTTGATATTGTCAAATATTAGCATTTCATTATATTTTTTGCTGAAATTCTTTTATTTGTGACCACCACAAATTAAACTATAGTATATTCACAGACACAAATAAATAATTCAGAAACGTATTTGTCAGGGCTTTCGTAAAATCAGATGCCACAAAGCCCCACTTTGGTAAATCGCACTACAGACTGAAAAAGTTTCATGCAACTACCAGCCTGATTCAGACGCTGTTTGCGTTAGCACACTAAGTCGTTTCAGCTTAATGCTCTATGACGTCATAAATTACAATGACGTCACTTCCACACTATGCTCACACGAATAGGCAAGGAAGATACCTTTTACTGACATACAGACAATAAAAATTTTTTGTCCAGTATATTGAAGCTCAAAACTTTTTAATGCCCCTCGTATTTGCATGAAGTCGTTATCGCAAATGCTCTTATTTGCGGCTAGCACAAATATAGGTTGTCGTATATTCACTTATGCAAATGAGAAATTCACAAATGTATTTGTTAGGGTTTTCACAAAATCACATGCCACGTGGCTCCACTTGGGTAAACTTAGTTACAGACTGGAAAATTGTCATGCAACAGTGAGCCTGATTCGATTCTAAGCTTTTTGCTTTAGCGCTCCAAATCATTTCGGTTTAGAGCTATATGACGTCATAAATTACAACAATGTCATATGTGCAACCAACTGATTAGAGTGCGTAAAAGATGCACGTTTCACTGATGTATAGATGTGCAAAATATTATTGTCTAATATGTCGAGGCCGGAAACTTTTGGGGTGACCCTCGTACATGTGTTAAATTATTTTCTAATCACACTCATGTGCGTTGTATCATATTACAGAGTCGACATGGAAACTGCACTCAATAAACTTGTGCCACAGGTTGTCATCAAGACGTTTGTACTTTGTAACATAACTCTGAGCAATTGGTAGCATGCTTGCTTGCTCATAGTGGTGCCTTTCTGTTAATCTGTTTATTTTGCTAAACTGCGAAACTGATTGAAAACGAAGCTGAATACTTGATAACTAAAGGTGCAAACAGAGCTGTGTAACTGAACTGAACTTAACTGAGCTGAGCTGAGGTGAACTGAACTGACACAGTTTAGTTTTTGATGAACTGGCCAATGGCCAAGTAGTAATGCATTATGGTAGGCACTATCTAACAAAATAATATGTTGACAAATTCATCAAAATACAACCTTTATATTTATTGTTTTTCTTGACGTTTTGGCAACCGCTGCTGCCTTCGCCGGAACGACACTGTCACTGTGGTTGACAGTAAGTAATCATAGATGTGTGGAAGTTGGTAGGACCTTTCGTCTTGGTTTATCAACTTGTCTTGTTCTTTCCTGATGTGTATCGCTTCCCTGATCCACTGGTCCATCCTGTTGTTTTCTCTGCCGATCACCTTGGAGTGGTCTCAGTCTATGACGTGGTTCAAAGAGATGGCATGGTCTGTGACTGCCGACTTGTTTTGCTCTGTTGCTGCGGATTTACTGGTGCTTCGTGTGTGAGCCCTTACGTCGCGTTGTGTAACTTCCTGTCGATGTTCTCGTAGCCATACCTCAAAAGCTCTACGAGGGTCATCCCAAAAGTTTCTAGACTTGACATATTAGACAATAATGTTTTCCACAGTCTATACATCAGTGAAACGTAAATCCTTTACTGACTCCTACAGGTCTGTTGTGGATATGACGTCACAGAGCACTAAACTGAAATGATTTGGAGCGCTAACGCAAACAGCATAAAATCAGGCTCATTGTTGCATGACAATTTTTCAGTCTGTGGCTGGATTTGTAAAAGTGGGGCCCCGTGGAATCTAATTAAGATCGCTATGCGTATAATAATGACCTGACCCCAGTGACTGTTATCTATTTTTAAGTCTGAAATTTGATCATGGTGGTGTCCGCTATCCACGAGGATGAATGACTCAAGCCTCTTTCGTTGACGCTAAAAATCGTTTCTATTTAATGCTGTATGATGTCACAAATTACGTTGACGTCATATCTGCAGTAGACTCATATGAGTCAGCAAAAGATGTACGATTGTGGAAAATATTGTTGTCTAATATGTCGAAGCTGGAAACATTTAGGATGGCCCTCGTATCGGTTTCTCTAATGTAAGTTTTGTTGCAGTTCTTCCATGGTATTTTATATACTGTCCACCACAGCGGCACCTGGTGGACAGTCATTCTGACTAAGGCCGCAGCGGTTGCCGAAACGTCAACAAAAACAATGAATACAAATGTTGTATTTTGATGAATGTGTCAATTTATTAAGTTACCTTTTTACCTATGAGTCTGTTCAAAGACACTGTCTAACAACGTCGGTGGCTTACATTACTATACTCATGTACATGTCAACCAATAAGCAATGGATTTGCCCTGCTTTCTCATTGGTTAGTTTGTCAAAAACTAAACCATGTTAGTTCACTTCAGTTCAGTCACATCGCTCTGTACGCGACACAAAAATTTATTGGTACTAGCGGAATGTTTTGGGCAATGAAGGAAGTTTGTGTAAGCCACTGCTATCAGTATCATACCACACTGCATCATATGTCAAGTGGCAGTTGGTTGGGGTTCATTGTTGGGAAAGGCCAAAACCTGGGTTTCACATTAGTGAAAATAAACACAAATATTCAGATGCAAAGTTCCAATTATAAGATGCATCTTATTCATTGTTGTTCAGTGAAAACTGATTTAGTGGACAGAATGGCTTTGCCTTGCAAGCACTGGTTTGTTATTTTATCATTCACAGACGGTGGTTGTTATAGTATACTTTCAAGTTTTGTTTGTATTTCAGACTCTGCCATTCCGTCACACATTAGAGGGGCCAGATGATATGGTGAGGCACTTTGATATAGCATGGTGCTGCTTTGTTTATTGTTGCTTTTAAGTTTTTTTTTATCACCAACCTTTATTGGCAATATAATCATATTGTGAAAGATGCATTTATTGTTTTCTGTTTATGCTGCATATAATTAGTTTACAGTATTACAGTAGAACCAGCATAACTATTGTCGACCTCTAGTCAGATCTGGAACAGTCTAGCTGTTCATTTTTATCATATCAGTGGATCACTGGCACAAAAACTTTACCATAAATGTTTTGTACAGCATACTAATGCTCACTTTTGTCTGAGCTCTTGGGTGTTTCTTGTGAATTATATTATTAATCATCGTCATAACTGTAGAGGGGTTCAGTGTGGCCAAAACAATAAGCATTTGTCCATTTCTGCTACCTTGAATTCATTAAATTCATATTCGACTTATGCGTACTTTAACTTTTACGCGCGAAAACAGCTAGACTGCTTTACTTTACTATTAATCACTAATAGGAAGTTGTACACTGGCTCTCGATTGCCACCAAATTTAATGACCTTGGATGACCTTGAACGCCAAAATAGGGGCTTTTATGGATTTTTGGTGATTTTGGGCTGTGAAACACATTTCAAGAGCGAATTGCACCGAAATCAATTGAGATAGACATGGAGAAGCTGCATGTGAAATTTTCAGCATTGAACGTAGATTTTGATGGTCTAAATCTCAATTTTTAGGTTCAAGGAAACCTGTGCATGATGGCATCAAAGAGTGGTACCCCCGTAAAAGTCGTTATTTTGCCATTGTTGGTCACTCTTTTGTCAAAACGATTGCAGATAGGCATGGGCATGCTGCCTATCACAACAAGCACTAGTGACGAGCTTTTCAGTCGTATCAACATCGATGATTTGGAAAGACCCTGAACTTCCAAAATAAGGGTTTTTTTATAGATTTTTGCAATCTTTGGTAACAGCACACACTCCAAGAATGAACTGAGATGAAATGGCTGGAAATAAACTGACAGTTTGCGAACAGGAACTGCCCTATAGGCTTTCGAGTGTCTCGTGAGCTTTAGCTCAAATTTCTTGTTATGCACAGTAATCAATCAGTGGGTAAAACATTATTTTGTATGTTGTTTTTGTTGAGTCATTGCATTGAAATGGCTGCTGGCTGTCATTTGATGTTGACTGTAGCCAGCTCATGTGAAGGCAGCTTTGACTGGTTGTGATGTGACTATTCCAATAACAAACGGACGTCTGAATCTGGGTCAGTGGCAGGGCGTCTGGCTGTGTGAACACAAAGATCGACCAAGTATGTCTAGCCATCGTTTGCTGCACATTTAGTTTGTAGCATTGTTGTACACACAGCGTTTGATCATGCAGTTAGTTTAGACTGTTCATATATTTTATTATGATTATTATTGGCATTTATAAGGTGCAAGTTCGAAAAAATGCAGCAAATGCGCCAAGTCGACTGTTACAGGCTGTCAGTAGCTTCTGTTATGAAGAATGTTTTCAGCCGCCTACGAAATATGGAAAAGCTTTACGGTTCCTGAAACTAGAGTCTTCCGGGCAGCCGACGGTGAAGATTTGGTCATTCTAGCTTGCACTGTTTTTGACTGATCTATTCGTGTGACAGACGGACAGACAGACAGACAGACACACGGACAGAATTGCGATGGCTAAGACGAGCTGAAAGCAGTAGTTGCTTTCGCGCGTAATAATAGGTCATATATAATAATAGTAGGCCTTATGTTTTTGCTTTGTTTTATTGTACTTTTTCAGCAAGATCTGTTGAGGGGTTTTGGGTCGCGAGGCATTTTACTGCATTCATAATTGCCGTTTTGGCGAATGAAGTCGTGGATCAAGAAAGACGATTAGACTTATGGTGCCGGGCAGCCTCACGCTGAGCCTTGCCCCAAATTTTTAGTTGTCTTGAGTGACATCCTTGAGTTCAGTGTCAGAAGAATTAAAAGTTGCCTGCAGTGTACACTGTGTCTCAAAAAAACGTTCCACTTTGTGATTGTCCATATCTTCGTCAAATATTGACTGATTTTCAAAATTTTTTCACTGGCACATTTTGTGGACAAGTAGCAGTAGTGTTATTATTAAACATACCACCACACCTTAACTGCGTCTTTACACTACCA
>Ga0209671_1001920_pt1 | contig 18344 bp, 10 predicted proteins | sample WorMetHERISLAND2_2_FD_187401 | JGI IMG/M metagenome (GOLD analysis project Ga0209671, IMG submission 187401) | Marine gutless worms symbiont microbial communities from Max Planck institute for Marine Microbiology, Germany - Olavius geniculatus... | ecosystem: Host-associated > Annelida >...
GATCGGTTGAGGGGTTTCGGATCTGCGTGGGGTCGAATTTTGCCATTCTCCCTTTACTTAGCCGGTCGCCATTAACACAGGGCTGTGCTACCTCACGCGTGTGATGGTTTACCTGACTGCAGACAGTCACCCATCCAAGTAGTAACCGTTTGACAGTGACCCGAGCGGGAGTGAAACCTACGACCTCTTGATAGTAAGTGAGACGCCCTACCATTACACCACCAAGGAGCCACGTGACCACGGGGTGTTTGATGGGTGTACTGTATGGTGAGCGTAGATTCTGACGAGTGATTCGGTGACGGTTGCTGTTGACGCCGTCGTCTATTACCGCATCTCAAACCCGCGCATCTCAGTCGTGAACGTCGAGAACGCGGCACGCTCCACCCAGCTACTGGCGCAGACGACACTGCGCAACATTCTCGGCACCAAGACACTCAGCGAGATTCTCACCGATCGCGAGTCCATCAGCTCCATGATGCAGGTCAGCCAGCACCCGCGTGTGAGTGAAATTCACCGCCTCTCAGTGATGGGGTCGTGGCAAAAGGGAGAGGCAGCTACCCCTTCTCCTAAATTCTGGGGTCTCGGAAATTGCCCGGAAAATTTTCGTTTAAAATGCAAACAAAATGTGAGTGTAAAAGCCTTATTTTTAAAGAATTTAGGATCCACATTGAAATTTGGAGCACCTGTAATCTCTTATGTCGGAAATTTGCAGCTGGCTGTTGCAATTCGGTCGGAAATTTGGAGCATTTGTTGGAAAACTGCAAAGTTTTACCCTGCTTAGTATTTAAAGGCATCAAAAACTGTGCCTGTGTTATTTTAAAAATAACTCTGAAACGTTTGCTAATTTTCAAAACTTTTGGCACACAATTTTAAGACTGTTGCTGCACTACTTTGCGAAATGCAGAAGTCGTAGTTTGGCCGTTTGCAACACTGAATTATTTATACTGGATAGTGCATGCGTTCGGTTCAGAAATGATTAACCGAATAGCGACAAACACGACGGACAGTTATTGTCTCTCAAAAAAGTCACACGTTTTTTTCGGTACACGGTGTACAATGTGCGCGTGCTGGTCACTGTGCGTACCGTACTTATACTTGCTGCCTGATGGCTTGACGGACGGTTAGAACGATGGACTTACGATCAAAAGGTTGTTAGTTCGACTCGCTGTTATTACTGGAATGGGTGACTCCCCGTGGACAGGTAAACCATCTAGGTCTCGGTATATAATCAACACCAAGGTCAACTCAGCTTTCCATATCCCTCAACTTGCTTGACCGGGTAAAGGCGGGACGCGTTCACCCGTGTGTGATCCCATTACGTGGTCGTCCTAATTAAACAGACCGCATTACGGTCTTTCCACGGCCTGTCTGTCCGATTATCCGTCAGCGTTACCGGCACGGGTCAACTCGAAAAAGGCGCATAAAAACTGAAATTGGTCAGAAAGTTTTCCAGCGAGTGAGTAATCGGTGTGCTAATTTTTAGACAAAAGGTCAAAGATCAACATCATCAGACTTAAGAAACCCACAGAAGATCGCGCACCCACTGGCTCAGGCCCTCAATGCACACTAGGCGCTTGTATGACCCTCAGCTACTACGCGGACGGCCGCATTTCTCGTGATTTTGCAAGTTAAAAGGTATAAGATAAGCGAATATTTCAGCCAGACTGCCACAGTCATAGTCGCTTGAGGCAAGTGAAACAAACGTTCAGCCGATGTCTGTATAGGTCTCCATTAGTCCTTGTCTTAAACTAGGACTGTGTTGGCCCAGTACTGACATACTAAGCGGCCATCCGCCCGGAGCTGCGAAACTCATGCCTAATTCCGACATTGGTTACTTAGTTACTCTTGTATTGTTGAACGTTTGCACCTATTTCGGTTCTTCTGCGCCTTTTTGTTTTTGAGTTACGCGACCGATGTACGGAAGGACAGCGTTGCAGCTTATTAGGTAAGACAGCTGCACCACAAAAATAACGTAGGCCTACGTGTACGCACTGTGTGTGAAAATTATTATTACTTTTTAAAACTTTATCGTGCATTAATGGTAAGAGTAAGTTGATGTGTGTGTTGCAGCAAGTGTTAGACGACGGCACCGACCCTTGGGGCGTACAGGTGGAACGCGTTGAGATGTACGTTTATCAATTCCGCATTTTTCAGTTTTTGGCTGACCGTACTTATGGTCGCGTGGTCGCGCTTGTGGTTCAAGATTGTGTCTGTCTGTTGTCTCCGTCTCTCTCTCTGTGGCGTGTATATTGTGGCTAAATAGTACGTCGTAGTAAATCGGCGTTAGATAGGACGATGACGAGTTCTTGTAGGCTGTCAGTAATAACCATGTCCCTATCTCCAGCGGTTCGGCTGCAGTTTTTAACGCATACATTATCCACGTTCGGCGATTGTTGATGGCACGATGTAGGCCTTACGAATGGCGCAGTGCCGAAACAGTTAGTGGCTCGCCGGCTTGTTTACGGTCGGCCTTCCCTAGCGACAGCTGGGCTTCTTGTTTTCACTATCATTATACATTGCACGATGATATTCATGTAGTCGCTGTTAGCCTAAAACGACTTTGGAAACGTCACACGTGTATTTTTATTCAAATCTTGAAATTTTTGTTTCTTCAAGTTTTTACTATAATTTCAACATGATTTATAGCCAGCACCCTTGAGATCACGACCGTGTTGCAGCGTTAATAGAAATATTATTATCGTATTATTATTATTAATATTACTAGATCTACTGCTATTTTACATAGGCATTTTACAACATTTGTAAACAATAATAGACCTTCATGGCTACTAATTAATGACGAATTGTTTGTTGCTATTATAGAAAGGATGTACGCTTACCGGTGCACCTACAACGTGCTATGGCAACCGAGGCTGAGGCGCAGCGCGAGGCTCGAGCACAGGTAGATGCATGTTGAGATTATTTCGAAAATTAAGTAAGTAAGTAAGTAAGCAAAGTAATGTTTTAATCCATAAAACAAACCTAAACGCAAAAGCACAAAAGGTAAGCACTAAAAACTACACAAATTTGAAAATACAGTGGTTAGACTGTACACTTAAAATATACAAACACCATTGTGAAGCTGGAACTGATATCCACGGGACTAAGATTGTCTAGTGAGGCAATGCAATATTGATTGTTGAGATGCATAGCTGAAAGTGTTGCAAATTATAAGCAAAGTAACAGAAATAGTGTCTAAACTGAAACCATAAAAAACTATATGTCGGCCCAGTGCCGACATGAGATGCGGCCGTCCGTCTGGCTATTCACATTGCCACATGCAACACTTGCTTTTTTGAGTTAGAACTGAAAGTCCATTTTTACATGTAAGCCGTGTTTACTCGAAATGTGCGTCGCTTGCTTGATTTTTTTTGACATCCGGTATGCCTGATCTCTGACATTTTAAAAGTAGAAATAATTGATATAACAGTCAGTTCTACCAAGGGGAACGTCTGCACGAATTTTGGTTCTCTACGCTTTTTGTTCTCGAGATAGGAAGCTGAACTAGATAGAGAGACGGACAGATTGACGGGCGGGCAAGGCCCGTTAATGCGACTTATTAGAACAGCCGCAAAATAACGCAGTTATGTGAGCTTTTGTGCATGTTGGATTGTTGGTCGACGCTGACGTCATCGCTATAGATATCGCAGCATGTCACGGCGCCTACTGCGGACAGTCTTATCCTTGCGCGAAGGGTTGGAGAAATGTTTGACGTGGTTTTGTTGTACGTGTACGCTGCGGTAGATCATCGCGTCGGAGGGCGAAAAGAAAGCCTCCCACGCACTCAAGGAGGCGGCGGACGTCATCAACGAATCAGCGAACGCTTTGCAGCTGCGCTATCTCCAGACCATGTCACAGATCGCCGCCGAAAAGAATTCGACCATCATATTTCCACTTCCGGTCGACTTCATGCTGAACCCGACGGGAGCCAATGGCGGCGCTGGGGCGGGTGGTGCCGGTACTAGAGGGTCCGGGTCGGAGGTGACGTTCTGTAAGTCGCCGGACGGTCTAGCCTCGTCAGGGCTCGGCAGCGCAGCGGGCACACTGCAACATCATCAACAGCAGCAGCAGCAGCAGCAGCTGACTGTCAACGTCGAGGACCTCGAGGAATTCACGCTGCCGCCGCCGCCATATCGCTAGATACCCGACCCACCGGACTGCAGTGAACACGCGTAACTGACGGATGCCGCCAGACATCGTTCGAATGACGCTCAATCATCATTGACTTTGGCCCAAGCTCCATCCGCTTCGATTCGCTGTGGTCGATTCGTTCTTTCTTTTTCTCTCTCTTCCATCATCAAAGCAAGAAATCTGAGCTAATGCTCATAAAACTCGCGAGAGCCTATAGCAGTTTCTGTTCGCAGGTAATTTTGGTCTACCTCCACCCGTTTCATTGCAATTCACTCTTTTGCAGCCGAAAATCGCAAAAAAATCAGTAAAAACCCTTATTTTAGGGTTCAAGTGCATTTAAGGTCATCAATGATGATATCATTAAAAAGCATGTCATTAGTGTTTGTTGTAATAAGCAACATGTCTGTGCCTATCTGCAACCGTTTTGACTATAAACAAGCCAATAGCAGAAAAATAACCACTTTTTTTTGGGGGGGTGCACTTATTTGACACCCGCTTGTGCAGATATTCTTAAACGTAGGAAGTCGGGACTAGGACTGCTATAATCTACATTCAATGGCGAAAATTTCATGTGCAGGTTGTCTTTGTCTATCTCCAGCCATTTCGGCGCAATTTACTCTTGAAATGTGTGTCGCAGCCCGAAATCGCGAAAAATTCACTAAAACCTTTTATTTAGGGGGTTCAGGGTCATTCAAGATCATCAATTGACATTCCTAAGAAGCTCGTTGCTAGTGCTTGTTATGATGAGCAGCATGTTTGTGCCTATCTGCAACCGTTTTTTACTCTAGAGCAGCCAATAGCGGTAAAATAACGCTTTAGGGGAGTGCCCTTTCTTTCGTTTTTCGTTTGAGGGAACCTCCAATTACCCAGCGGCATGAAATTGTGTCACGAAATATTAGAGACTCAAGGCTATCATATAGTGAGAACCAAAAGTCTCTATCTATGTCATCAGGGCCAGCGGTTTTGCATGGATCGGCAGTCTCATTACGTTGGGTCTGCGGTTCGGCGGCTGGATGACGCGCTCCGAGCTGAGTGGAGGGTACTTTCACTGTTCATGTCGGTGCGGCATCTAACCGGTTCCAGTGACAATGTCGGTTGACTTGCTACTTCCGGAAGACCTTCTTCTACGGAATAGCCCACCGCTTCGGTGCGACATACTGCTGACAGTTGACTCACTGCTTCCGGTGCTCATCTTCGTACTTGACCAGTTGCCAGTCGGTCAACTTCGGTGACCTTGCAACCCCAACCGTTTTAGAGGCGGGACCCACACGGGACGGCACCGCTTAACCGGAAGAATCGCCTCCCGATTATCCGGGTCCGGTTTTGGGGTGCGGATAATTTCGGCTGTGTGTCAGTGGTGCACAGCCCCGAGCTACGGACCCGACTGGTGTCACCACTGTAGCCGCGACTTATTCAGCGCTGAGTGCTGGCGTCGGTATCGGTAGCCGGAGCACCGATGTGCTTACCGGGAACCGATATGCTACCGTTAACACCGGGCCAGTGTGCTGCTTACCGGCCGGCAATTGTAGTTAACGGTTGGTCTTTACAGGAGCTCTGTTCCGTTCAGAGCTCCCGACCAGAATGAGGACCCGAGGCGACGACAGTCGCTTTTATAGGGAAGTACGATTTCATTATGTGAGTCGTCCGCACTAGAAAATATGAGTGTTTACAGCAGGTCCACTACGTAGAGCTGAGAGGATAAGCCTAATTACAAGAGTTATCTCCGGAACGGCTGCACCGATTTAGACGCGGTTTGGACCGTCAGAAAAGCTAAAATTATTTGGAACCTAACGGTGCCGGTGCCCAAATTTAATAGTGTACGCGGGAGACGTAATTTTGGTTAGGCTACATGTCCTAGGCTATATGATTTATTAATGTACAGTAATAGTACGGCCTTCATGAAAAAAACGGTATTTTATCGTATGTCGTTACAAATCACGTAAAAGTTGTTGCTTTTGGGTCTCAAAAATGAAGCTTACTACCAGCGACAGACGTCTTAGCGGTCCGGACAGCCGTAAGCTTAACGGCTAAGCGGTTTAAACCGCTAAGCCAACCGGTAAGGAAGCATGCAGTGTAAGTAAGTAAGTAAGTAAGTAAGTTAATAGGTGCATATTTAAAGTGCACAATGTCAACCAGTGCCAAAACTGAGGCACTTGGCTGAGCCGCTTGAGGGAGCAGTAGGCCTGCTGGAAGCAGTGAGTTTTAAGGAGGCGACGGAAAGTGTCTGCAGAGGTAGAACTGCGGATGCTAGAGGGTAGTGAGTTCCAGACTGTGGGGGTTGCAGTGTCAGTTGCAGTCGGTATTGAATGCCACCGCTCGGCTCCCATTTTTAGCCAGAAGGTCAGAGCAACAAAGTTGCTTCGGGAACTCGTCTGGTTGCGTGTTTCCGAGCGTATCCAGTTTCGATAATGTGTCCTGGCATACCGTACAGCGCCAGCCTACCTTGCTAACAGTCTCCAGCTGACTGTCGACGCTCCTGCACGTCGTCGTCTGCGTTCTACCGACATGACGACGCTGCAAGTGCCATCGACACGACGTTCTACTCGAGCCTGGAACGATCTGCGCCACACTGCCACTAAAATAAGAATCGCCCACTCGCTGTTGCAATTTCGGCGAGCGACGAAAGTGTTGCATTGCGTTACTTGATCCGATTGTCGTTTTTTCGATTGATTAGAAGTCTCTGACAGTCTGACATTGCACGACAGGTTGGGTGTTTTTTGCCAGTTTAGGTAAAGACCTTCTACAGCTTTGGCGATGTGACAGTGTCACTTTAATCTGTGTTTTTGCCAACGTGGACGCAGGTGTTTCATCAAGCCTAGCATCATGCATCTCGTTCGCTCTCACCGCCAGATGAATGTATGTAATGCAAAGCGCGGTATCGCCGTCGTAACTTGTCCGTCCGTCTGTAACGTCGATGTAGCCTACCGTGGTCATTTTAACGTTGGATTACGTGAGAAGACAAAAAAGTCAACACAAAAATAACTTACTTTAGATTGGGTATTGGCTCTAGTAAAACATCCTCAAATTTTGGCACCATTATTTTGGAGTTTGCAGAAAACCCGCAATGTATAGGCTTATCCAAAACGGATAGGACCAGGGTTGCAGTTGCTATAAAACTTATTGATTACTAACAGAAGTTACATTAGCCTACGCGCTTTTGATTGGTGTCGAGATCCGATGAATAGTAGAGTGGTCCGTGAAGATATCCAGCATACTTTAGACCAGGTTTATACTATCGTGACTGATCGACGTGCGTGTGCTCTGAGTAGCAGGAAACGCTCGTGCGAGTACAACCTGGGAGGTCACTGCGAGACTGAGAACGCGGCGTCTATAGCTGCTCAGTGGCACTACCTCAACAGCCCGTGGAGCCCGGGACGTCGTCGCAAGCGCCGCTCGACGCCAGCAGACCACCGCAGCAGGAAGCCAAGAGTTCGACGCTGCAAGCGTGATCGCATCTTTACGACGACTCGCAACAACAAACCTTTGTGTGTCGATCGTTAAGACGCTCACAGGGCGTCTAACTAAACTGAACTGAACTGACACGGTTTAGTTTTTGACGAACTGACCAATAGGCAAGCCCGCTGGTAATCGATTGACGCATACGTGAGCGTAGTCACGCCGTTAGATGGTGCCTACTGTAATGCATTACTGTTTGTCCATGGGTAGTTCGTCAAAAACTAAACCATGTCATTTTAGTTAAGTTCAGTCACGTCGCTTTGTGCGCGCCTTCAGGTTCGAATTCCACGGCATGTCCGAAAGTTGTTCCCTTAAACATTTTCAGCGTGTCGAAAAGAAACACGCCCAGCAAGTCTGTATTCTAAAGTTTTTGGTCTTGCGGGAAATCCCAAAATTCAGCACCTGTTTATTTTCCTTTCGTGCAGTTTCGAAAAGGCTTATGAACATGACTGCGATAATAACTGCAACGAGTACAAGCGTGTGCAATTGTTTCAGCTTTGCTATGAATGACACTGCCTGATAGAAGGGCCTAGATGCCGACAGCTGTGACAAGCGGTTCGAAAATCTAAATGCATGCGTGCCAGACCTTCGTCTCCTGCCAAAGCATTCTTATCGTGTTCCGTACATTCCATAGTTAGCACAATGTCTCTTGATTTTAATTCCCTAATATCGGGACGGGGATAAAAAACATCTTTTTACCGCCGCACTGCGAATAAAATAATTTCAGGCCAGGCCTCCGCCACGTTTTCGCTGGAAACTATTTTGACGCCTTCAGGTAGTTGAAAAATGCAAGCCATTCTTTCGAGTGGCTGTTAGTGGACAAGATGTCGGCGACTGGTCTACAACTTTTGGATTAAGACCTACGATATGTCCGGCTCCGTAGGATTTTAAACTTACGAGCTGCTGTTTTGATGTCGTGTTGCCTACATTAATAATGAAATACACATAGGCCTAAAAAGCGATATTCAAATGAAATGTAAAAATCCTCTAGTGATCACGCTTAGTATGACATAGTCACGTATAGATGAATGGAACTTCGTAGTTTGGCACTGAGATCTGATTATGCGTGCAAAATATGGCTAAAAAATTTCAATCTTTGAAAAATAAACTTCAGAACATTGCAGGGAGGGGGCGTAAAATTTTCTGACTAGCATTGTACATTGCATTATTATTATTAAACAAGAAGCTATATCACAGACGCTGAATATTTAAAATGAGCCATCATATTCTCCCGGCATGGTATCAAGTGATTACCAGCTCTTTTCAAAATTGAATAAACCTCTCTTCTGTGTTTAATCTATGACAAAATGAACTCTGCCACCAGAGAGTAGCGAAGGGCAATGAGAAGTATTATTGTATGACTGCAAACTGTGTACTGACTAAGGAAGCGAATGTGTTGAAAAATAATAGCAAACTCAACTGTATAGGGCCTATCTTTTCTGTGAAGGTTCAAAACTTTCTAAGCACCCGTCACAAAGGCCTTATGTTAAAAATACACACCTTTGTGACCACAATGTTAAAATAAAGGCTGTAAGCAACGTTCAAAATTGAATTGAATATTTAATACCGGTAACATATTTATATGTATGTACATCTGTGTACATGTAGGTCTACATTATTAAAATATCAACACGCTGAACTAAACTAGAGACTGCAGTGGAAAGACAATGCACACTCATTTGATGGCGAGTGATGGAGCAGTTACATGTTCAACATACGTACCAGTGGCAGATCCAAAATTTTGGAAAAAGGGGGAGGCCGGGTAGGAGACGCCAAAGGCGTCGAGACATAGGGTCGAAGTGCCATAGGCGCCAAAGAGTGTGGGGGTCTATTCCCTCTACTCACTGGGTTGGAAGCTAGGGAGGAGGGGGCTGTACAGAGAAAATGTTTCAAAGTTTTATGCCAAATTAATGCATTTTGCGCACAATTTTCACTTTGTTATAAAAATGCATCCAGTCAATAGAGGGAGTGGGGTCGTCCGCCCATCCTACCTCCATCTGGATCCACCACTGATAGGTACATCACAACCTGCTGTAAATAGATTCCACAAAAGCTACTGTGTGCCCTGAATAGACATGGTGACACAACATTAGTACCACTGGTCAATTTCTGGCATCAACTACTGGAAAATTGTACAGTCCAGAGCACAACTGACTAATAAACAAAAGGCAACTTCATCGCTTGTTCCATACTGAACAGCATGAATTCAATCACCTCAACAAATAATCTATGAGCGTCTGTGTACACAAAGGGCAGCCAAAAATACTTTCGCACTTCAGCGCAAAATGCGACCATTAATGGAAAAGAATTGCAAATCCTGTGCAGATAAAATTCACACATGCACTGATTCATGTGTTCAACTGTTCACGCCAAATTTAGTGAAAATCAGTATAAGAGAACTGGAAGACAACGAAACATGGCATAGAGGACAAACAGCTGGCTCTTGGCAGAGTCTTTTCCACACCGTTAACAAAACCACTGAAACAAATTTTCCGGAAAAAGTATGCATTTTCTGCAATTCTGCACTGTCGGTGGCATCTTGGTAACTCGGTTGTTCAGGTGTTGCATTTGCCATCGAGACGTCATCAGTTCGACTCCCAGCCAATTTGTTATCAAGTAACAACTCTGGGTAAGTTATTCACACACACGTGCCTCTGTCACAAAGCAGTATAATTTGTTTGATACCAGTTTTAGATGGTGATGCTCCACGGCTGGGAAGGTACGGGTCTGGCGTACTGGCCATGCATCAGAGACTATATGGTTTGTTGATCTATGGCTCAGTGGCCTGTATGGGATAGCAACTAGCAGTGCTTCATCCAAATGAACTGGTTTCTGAGAAGATACACTTGGAAACTACTCAAGGTTCACTCACCTGAATATTTCTAGAAGCTGACAGCTAGTCGCCAATGACTTAACTGCTCAATTGCAGCAGCACAGGAAATATAAACAAATAAAGAATATAAAGTACTAATGCATGCAAACTTTCTGCAACTGGCAAACACATGATTTAATAATAACACGAACAATGCAGCCAGCAGGCTACTCTAAGGGAGGCTGGAAGTATACTGCATATGTAACAATTTCAATATATGTTGGTTAAAATATGAAAACATACAAGCTGCCATTCATAGAATAAAACTGTACAGTTATACACAAGCTATGACAAGTGGTCGCATGAATACAAGTGATAACACTAACATTTATATGCGTACTAGACAAACGATACTATGCAATTCATGTGGTCAAATGTAGCGATATGAACTACACATACACTTAGAAACATACTCTTACTAGCATAAAATGACTAAGTCACCATATTAAAATGAATGACTAGCCCTTCTCTTTGACCTAAAAAATTCCTGTGCTTCTGGTCGCAAACTAGCCAATAAGTATGGATTGAGGCGGAAATTTAACTAGTACTTGTAAGAACTAAATTAAAGATAATGCAGATTAAGAGATTTGATACAAACAGTTTTTTGCCAGTAAGACTTCGAAAACAAACTAGTAACTGCAAAAAAATTCAGAGGAATAACTTCAGGGATGCACGGTTTTCAGGGACAGACGACAACCAAAAGCACAGAGGCCCTATCAGTGCCTATCATCAAGTGAAAGTAGTTTTCTTTCATAGCAGTAGAAAAAATAACCATGCTCAGCAGTCACAGCAAGTACTGCTACCCATGTATGGATGGCCAGGCTGAGCTGGCCTCAGTAGCTGTAACTGTTAGTAGCAGTAGCTGTCTGCTGGGCCTCAGTAGCTGGTTAAATACCGCATCGATAAAAGTTGGTGGCATAGCCAGAAGGATGGCAAAGGGTGACAGTACTGACCACCCTGAACTTTAGTTGCAAATGCAAGTTTGAGCAGTAAAAATATCAAAATGTGTACTCGTTACATGCATTCTCGGAGCTTCTTCATGCAAATCGCATTTGTGACAACCCAACAGGGGCCAACACTGGCTCTCACCCCCAACTCCAATTTCTGGCTAAGGCTACAATAAAAATACTAAGTGAATGGTCAAACATTTTGGTATTAATCCACGTAATGCAACCGCAGCCCTCTTAAAATAAAGACTGACGGCGGCCATGCTCAAGTCCGCAAACTTTGGTCTATCGGTATTTTTAGTTTTTTACTATAAATTTGTCAAACGTGGTCTGTCTGCTACAAAATTATGTACACATAATGTGACATACAACGTGAGCAAATGCTGCAAATTTGGTGACAGTACAATTTCTACTTTCTCGTGTGTGCATATATTGTGGCTAAACCATATGTCTGTACGTACGGTTTAACGACAATATAAGCACACACGAGAAAGTAGAATTCATACAGTCACCAAATTTGCAGCATGTGTTCATGTTGTCTGTGGCACCATGTGTAAAAAATAGGGCTGCAAAAATTAACGATTAATTAATCGATTAATCATTAAAAAAATTGTTCGATTAATTTTTTTTAATCGATTAAAATTCGATTAAATTTTGGACATGTGAACATCACTCATTTGCACATTAGGTTGAAAGCAGCTACATTGTGAACAAAATGCATGCTGCTCTTTTGCCCGAAAATGTGACATCACTTGTTTGTCTGCGTGATTGGCTGAAAGCCTGAAATGCGTGTTAACTGACTGCATAGTGTACAAGTAAGCCTATACGTTTCAAACTTTTATGAACAGTAACAAGTACACTTGCGTTTTGCAGTTTTCATGTTTTTTGCATTAACTACAAAATTGAAAAATTGTTCGAAATTAATCGATTAATTGCGATTAATTTTTGGTGATTAATCGATTAAAAAAATTTTAATCAGTACCAGCCCTAGTAAAAAATTTAGTAGCAAATGGACCACGTTTGACAAAGTTACAGTAAAAAACTAAAAATACCGATGGACCCAAGTTCGCAGACAAAAGAACGGCCACCGCAGTCCTTAGTTTAAGAGGTCTATGAATGCAACCGTATTAACGTTAACGCGTGCCAGCCAAATCATCACATATGCTACAGAGAAAGCGTCAAAATGCCGGTGACTGTGGCAACACTAGTGGCAATCTGATTCATCCAACTTTCACCTTGATAAACAGAAACACAGATGGACGGACAGACTCTCAAGGGACATCTCAAACTTGATTTCCGTGGCATGACTTGTGTGTACAAAATTGCCCAAGTGATCCAGAATACGTCCCAGTATTCATATGGTCACATCCAAGCTATCTGGTGGGATAATACATAAGAAATATGTACGACATACATAATATTTACATAAACGATACATACCGGTAGCACCAAAACAGTACAAAATAAATACAAAACAGCAGATATGATCCAACTAGTCAAGCAAACGTGTTTTTTCTTCTAGCACCATTACAGTAATAAGAAAAGAGATAAGAGATACTTGAACAACTTTGTCAAAATTTATCAGTAAATAAAATCTACATTCTCTTTGTGTGCAAACATGTATAGTTTAGTAAAACATGCTTTGACTGCTGCTGTTGGGAGTCAAAATTGAAATCCAATAAAAATACTGTTCCAGCAATCCCCAAGTGTCCTAGAGGGCCACCAACTAATCCAGGCAAACCTGAAAAATGACCTACTGGTTGACGACATAAATGTTGCATAACTGCAAAAAAATTCTGCATAAAAAGCAAACACTGACTAGCTACACAGTTCAGCAGCAAGCAGTACAAGGCACATTCATGCCACTAATGCTCAACTTACATGCTGCATGATCTATGCTAATTACACGACCGAGACACATTGTAGTTCAAATTGAAAGTTTTCACAATAAACGGACACAGGTCTATTACCCATCAGTTACGTTAAATACCCTGCTAAAAGACAACACAATATACTTTTGGTTCACCGAGAATCAGAAAGTATTCAATAACAGAATCTAAAATGCTTTCAAGCCACATATAGCTTTTAACTAGTCAACAAAGAATACAACATACTAAATACCTGAATGACAAGAACTAATTTCTTTAACAGAAATGCCATTACAATAATGTCTAACCGACATAAACGAAATGCTTCATTATAAACCACTAAAAATCATGACTGCTGTAACGTTACTCAAGGCAAAGTTGAGCATATTATATACAAATAATTACACGAAGCTGTTCACTTTATCAACATCAGTCATCATCACTCCATCGGCCATCTGCATCGTCGTCCTCTTCTGAATCATTTTCCTCCAGAGCTTTACGACGCATCTCGAACGCGGCTTCCATGATGGCCTGAACGTCGAGTCGGCCGCTGCCACTTGGTGCATGCTGCTGCTTCTGAGCTGACTTCTGCCTTCGTTCTTCCACCTTCCGCAACTGAATCCCTGCACAGCCGCGACACAACTAGAAAACTACATCTGCCTGGTGTCAACCTATTAGGCATCTCCGTAGTAATTGGCTAACAACTGTTGCAAGTTCTTTATTATATTGGTTAGTTAAAAGCTGTGAATAGAGTGCCCACTGCCCAGACTGGCTCGTAAACACTCAGGACTGACACAAACTTGCATCATTCTGGGGAGATTTTTGATGTCTGTGGCCTCAAACTTTGCAGTTTTGAGCTAAAAATTGCCTGGGTTACATTCATATTGATCTTGGTTTCTCTATGCCTTTTAGTTTTTTAGTCAAGCACCCATACAGCAAAAGTGGATGGATCAGCAAGACCAGTGCAGCGCATCAGCAGAGTTGGATAACAACTAACGTCAGCAAAAGCAAACAATCAGACATAAACCGATAAAATCCTTCCACAACTGGTAGCAAAATACGGGAGCCACCAAACATCAAAGCCTAGCAAAGCAAACACTGCATAGATCCTAATCAGCTGATCAGTATGACAGGCTAAACAATACTGCCCAGCTCTAAAGTTAGCTCACTTAACCCTTATACCGCAGGAACCAAACCCTTTCAGTTCCCACTGCATTTCAGCAGGGCCCCGGAACCGACTATAGTCACAATCATACGTCTTACGTCTACAGGCATTGACCGCCAGCACGGTCGAAAGTAGGTTTCACACACAGACACATTGCTGCTGCCTTCTAGGGAACTAGCCAGAAGTGTATGAGGAATGTTAGCCTGGGTCTGTGCCGAGTTAGGCGAGGCAGCAAGTGACGTCTGCAGCCCAGTGGTGACGTCGCATGTCTGCTGCAGCCGTCACATCTAGGCACCAAGCCAAACTTCACCATCTTGTAGCAGCGTCATACAAAGTTTTCAGCATTGATTTTAGTTCATTTTGTGACTTTTTATACTATCATTTCTGCTGTAAATGGCATCAGCAGTACCTAGGAGACTACTAGTCCCGAGGAGTAGAACAGGTTCTGTGCGTGGATGTCTAAAGACTGTAGGCTGAAATCTTCAGTGACCCTGACAGCACTGAATCAGCTGATGACAGTGACAGTGATGCGATCCTATTTGACAGTCATGAATCACAGAGTGAAGCAAGACTAGCAAGTGATGTTGCTGGAGATTCTGATGAAAAAGTCGCACAAGTGCCACCAGCCAAAAAAGTAGATCTAAGGCAGCGTCTCAGCTGCAGTCAGTATTCACATGGACAAATGCACCCATTCAGCCACAAGTTCAATCACCAATATACAGCAGTGACTGGTCAGATGAGTTTTGAGAATGGAGAGAGAACTGCTGGGTGGAAAATTATATCATGTCAACTTGAAATGACTTGTAATGTGACCGATGGCGCCAGAAAATTTTTGACAGTAATGGTAACCTTAGTGTGTTCAGCAGTGCCTAGCTCTGGATCCTAAGGCCATATTGTGAATTTGGCTTTATATTAGAAATGCAATGTAGTAAAGAACTGTCAGGTTTTGGTTAAAAAAAATATAGCTATTTCTGACATAACTTTATTATTTCCTAACAAGATGTGCAAAAAAAATATTTGACATCAGGGGGTGTGGTGGTACAAGGGTTAAAATGCACACACAAACTATGTCATATAAGTGATATGCAGGATTAGAAAAACACATCCAGACAACAGTCAAAGAAATTTCAAAACCCATCAAATTACTAAGCTCAATGTAATGCTAAAACAAAATACACATCTATGGCAGCGAGTGCGAAATAATACCTTCACGTATTGCCGCCAGCAGGTCGGAACGTGTGTCTCGGACCAATGGCTGGTCAGCTTCTGTCTGCTGGGCTGCTATCAAAGAGCTGGAGTCGGAGTTGGTATCAGCAATGGCAGACGCTACGTTAGCAGCATCAGCAGCGCCATGCCACACTCCAGCCTGGTCATCGGTCAATGCAGCGGCAACCAGCTCGGGAGATGGCACGTACTGTGGCAATGGTAGAGCGGAAAAGTGTCCGTCAGCATCCGGTGGAGGCGTAATCATCAATGGTGGGCTTGGCAACTGGTCATTGCCACTCAACGTTGTCTTGGTGCTGGGTGGCGTCGGTGGTGCAGGAAGGTCAAAACTGTCTCTCAGTGACTTGTACTGATCAGCTGCAACAACTTGCTGGGCTGCGGAGGACACTGGGGGCACAGTTGGTCTAACAACATCGACACTACTTGTCAACGGGACATTGTTACTGACGTAAGATGTACTGAATACGGATGGTGGTGGGCCAGTAGGACGTATGCTGATGTTGGGCATCATATCACCACCATCAGCAGCGGCTGCTTGATATCTCAGATCTGTCTGACGCATCGACTGGGTTACGGGTAATGACTGGTTCAAATCAGTTGTGCCCTGCTTGGCTGTTAGACTGTCAGGAGTGTAAACAAGTGACTGGTTGGCAGATGGCTGATATGCAGCACGCTCATTGACGTTCCATCTCCGTGCGTCTGATGCAGGCTGTTGTAGGGATCTGGTTCGGGTGATGTCGGCTTTCGCTGTCCGAGGTTCCCCCGCTGCGCTCTGTCTATTCGCCGGATGATTGCGACGCAGGTTGTCGACAAATTCCGGCCCATGTCGTAGTTCTGCATAATTTGCATGCTGCATCTTTGGTGCACGAATTGATCTCGGCTCCTTGCTTGGTCGCTACAGATTGACAGAATCATGTCTTAGCTAGCAATAAACCTTTTCAACAGAACCACAGAATTAAATAACAAAAATATTTTTTCCACATAAGAATGTCTGAAAACATTGATCGGTAAAAAAAATTCATATCATGTTTTATTTAAGCACCTTGTGGTATTCTATTCCAGCCAAAAATAAGACATTCCTTCGTGACTAAGTTGCAGAATGTTGGGTCTATGAGGAGTGACAACCCTAGGCATATTGGTAAATACCTGAGTAATTACTTTGAAGTACTACAATCTACAGAGCTAAGATACATGAACATTACAGAGTACAGACAAACAGACAGTAATACTGCCCTTGGCACTATGTGCATTGCATGATGAAAAAGAAATCCCCAAAGATAAGGCCGAAATATTGATGGTAATTAAAAACGTTGTACAATAGATAAAAATTTATAACAAATACTTCAAAAATATACAGTTGTAACTAGTTCGTTTGATGTGATAAGTTGTACTCACAGCAGTCCGCCTGCCACGCTGCTTGTGTCTTTTCATCTGATTCTCAGTGTCCTTGGCAATTTCAAGACACCATAACTCCAGAAAATAGTCGGGGTCAGTGTAAAATTTCATGCTGTCAATGCCATCTTCTCTGTACATAGTACACATAGGAAAACATCAAAATAAACAAAATTAATAATTAAAACTGCACTCCAATAACCACACTACAATTATTTATGGCAATCCACAATAATCATAAAATTAACTAAAATACACCAACTTGTGTTAATATTAAAAAATTTTTAAAAATTAGCGGTGATTCAAAAACATATGAAATTACATAACTTCAAAGTCTTAATTCTTAAAGAAGTTTGTAACAATAACTAAGTAAATACTTGGTTAACTACACTGTGTTCAGAAAAAAACACACCCTTGTGTTTTCTTTTATATCTCCATGGAAAATGGATTTCCACGAAATTTTCAGTATTCCATCAGTATAAAAGTTAAATATTCTTTGCTACCAGTGATGTCATGCTGACATCATATTTTTGCATTTGTAAATTATGAGTTTTACCATTGAAGGGTGACATTTGATGAAATGTTAAAACAATAAATTGATCAGTGTGATGACTGAACCCAAAAATATGCTAATCCATCATGCAAGTATGCATTGGGAACTGTTTTCATGCTTTATCTTCTTCTTAACTCTGTTGATGTTGGCAGGCAAACATGCACTGCGTCACTGCGTGGATGACCATTTGCCCGCTGTCAGTTGAACAGCTTGATACTGCTGGACATGTCAAATTTTTTATTTACAAATTTTATTTCATCAATATCCAATTCTCTGTCCAATGTCCAGAAACATCTTGCACAAACTTGCGGCTCCATAACTCTTGCTGACTCACAAACATTTATCAATGTCTGTCTTCAAAAGCAAAACCCATAATTTAGAAATACAAAAATATGACGTGAGCATGATGTCATCGATAGCAAAGAATATCTAACTTTCACACCGATGGAATACTAGTTCCCTCCTGAACATTCCCTGAAAATTTTGTGGAAATCTAATCAAATTCCACGGAGATATAAACAAAAAATTTTAGGGTGTTTTTTCTGAACACAGTGCACATACAGTATCACATATTTGTTAAACTTTGCATCTACACTGTGTCTCAAAAAAAACCGGACCCCTATTACGTTTCGAAATAACTCCAACAAACTGTGCCTAATAATAATAATGATTAGCTGAGAAAATCGTCAAAAGGTACTCAATATCGTAGTGTGTTTCTACGGGCTTACGATATTTC
>Ga0209671_1001921_pt1 | contig 18342 bp, 16 predicted proteins | sample WorMetHERISLAND2_2_FD_187401 | JGI IMG/M metagenome (GOLD analysis project Ga0209671, IMG submission 187401) | Marine gutless worms symbiont microbial communities from Max Planck institute for Marine Microbiology, Germany - Olavius geniculatus... | ecosystem: Host-associated > Annelida >...
TTCTTGTGTAGATATGGAGACCATGACTGAATACAGAACTCAAGATGCGGCCGGATATAGGTCTTATAGATGAGAAGGAAGTCTTCGACATCAAGTTTCTTGAAATGCCTTCTGACCATGGCTATGATTCTTCTCGCAGCTGCTGCCGACTTATTACACTGACTGGTTGGTCTGATGACTACTCCCAAGTCTGTCTCCTCCTGAACTGTCTTCAGTGGTACCTTCTGTGTGCCTTCCGTCATATGATAATCTGTTGGCAATGAATGTCCGATGTGCATGAGTTTGCACTTTTGTACATTAAACCTAAGCTGCCATTTGTCTGACCAACAGCATACTGAATCAAGGCCCTGTTGCAGAATAGTGCTGTCTGCTACTGCCTTTATTCTGGACCAGAACTTAGTGTCATCAGCGAACATCTTCAACTCATTTCTAATCCAGTATGGTAGGTCATTAACATAGAGAAGAAATAAAAGTGGTCTAATGATGCTGCCTTGAGGAACTCCACTCACAACTTTCTGCCAATCCGAAAATGTTCCTCTGATCCCGACTGCTGTTGTTCTCAAGACCAAGAAGTCTTCTATCCATGCACTCACTTTTCCCTTGATACCGAATTCCTTAAGTTTTTCCAATAGCCGCTGATGTGGTACGCTGTTGAACGCTTTCCGGTAGTCAAGAAATATAACGTCTAGACCGTACCCATCGTCCAGTGCCTGTGTCCAGCTCTCCAGTGTTTCCAGCAAATTAGTGAGGCACGACCGTCCCCTCTGGAACCCATGCTGTTCTTCACATAAAAGCTTGTTAGCCTCTAGGTGTTTGACGAGTGACTGCTTGATGATGGATTCCATGATTTTGCATGGTACAGACGTGAGCGACACTGGGCGGTAGTTTTCACGGTTCGTTCGGTCTCCCTTCTTGAATATGGGCACCACGTGCACTTTCTTCCAGTCATCGGGTAATGATCCTGTTTCATACTTGTACTTGTACTTGTAGTATGATGGGCCCGTGAAAAAACTCTATAATCCAGATCCACCCGATCGTCACAATTGAATCAACGGATCAACTCTGTCAGCTGTGTCGCACTGGCAGTCACTCATTACGTCCTCAACTGTATTGTCTTCGCTGTTCATTATTTACATCAATGACTTAATCGAGTCATGCGGGGAAGATGCCAAAATTTATCTTTTTGCAGATGATGCAAGGTTATATAATCATGTTAAGTGTATAGTTGATGCAGAAATACTTCAGTCAAAAAATGATAAATTCACAAACTGGGCTCACAGATGGTTAGTTAATCTTAGTACAAAGAAATGTAAATCGATGTCATTCCATCAACGTCAGTATGATACTACAAATAATAGTTTCACATACAAAATAGATGGTGTTCCATTAGAACATGTCGAGTCGTATAAAGATCTTGGAGTCTTGTTTGATCCTTTTTTGTTGTTTGATCAACATATTAGCAATATAGTCAGTAAAGCATATTCGATGTTGGGTCTTATACAACTTGTGCACCGCCCACATAGATCGTGGTTTATATGCGATACAGCTATGCTGTATAGCGCGTCAGTGGCACGATTGTTGTCTGTCTGTTGGTCTGTCAGTCGCGGATGTATTGTGGCTAAATGGTGCAAGATAGTGCCTAGGTTGCTATTGATTACTAATAGGAAGTCACATATTGGCTTTCAAATGTCATGAAAATCATTGGCTTGGGATAACCTTGAAGGGTCATAAAGCACTGTGGTATGCCAAACGCGTGGTATTGTAGCCAAATAGTAAGTCGTTGGGGGTCGGCAATGGTAACATCGGATAGGGCGCTGGCAACTACTTATAGGCTGTCAGTATTAACCATCTGCAGCAGTTTGGCTGCAATTTTTATGGAAAGTTTCAAGCTTTAAGTGACCATATCTCAGAAATGGTGAGAGATCTATCCTATAGGGCAAAGGTTACTATTAATCGCTAATAGGATGTCACATATTGGCTTTCAAATGACATGAAAACCATTGACCTTGGACGTCCTTGAAAGTCGGTAATGCAACAGGAACTATATTGGATGTAGCGCATTTTTCGTAGCGACAGCTGGGCTTTCTTGTAAAAACAAGCAACATTTAATTCTACTAGCTTTGTGCAAAATGGAGGTTGCAGTTTCTGGATCAGAACTGTTCACAGAATAAGTTAATGTGGTTGCCATGCCACGTCTTCATGAAATGAAGTATTCAGAAACATGACAGTCAGCGGAAATTATTGAACTAACGAAATATTTGAAAACAGATTCTGACGTTAATTCCCAGTTTATTATAGACATAGTAACATAATAAAAGGCAGATTGATTTGGACGACATGACGTCCACATCTTAAAATTTGGGCGTATGGGCTGAAATTTTTGGGCATATTTATGCCCAAACGTTCGCTATCGAAAACCCTGCATGTCGACCCACTCGCCAAACAGAGGTTTGGTCAAAAATTTTGTTGCAACCAAATGTGTGCCAGAGATGGTGGGAGCCATTCATGTGATTATTTGTAATTTAACTGCTAATTCTAGCATTCTGTGATCAATGAATAATTCATATTGTTGTCTTGTGTTCTGTGTCTAGGCACGCACAGTTAGAGAGAAATATTCCGTTGCAACAAAAGGAAACACTGGCCATAGTATGTTTTTACACATATTTTTTGAGTGGTTTTCCTATTTGACATATGGTAACATGTTTCAGCCAGTATTAATCGTGAATTGATTATATTTTTAGTCAGTTTTAAACACATTGCATTATCCTTGGTAATCACTCAATATCATCATGAATGTCACAATATTCAGCATATGTGCAAGATGAAAGTCTCATAAGGAATCAGGTGAGATAAACATGTAAACTCCTTTTACTGCTGGATGTCAGCTGGAGCTGATTTTTGGCTGACTTTTAGGTAGAGTCTTTGGCACAGTCTGTCATCATCTGTCACCTGTTTTATGTCATCTATAATGCATGTATTGTGGCTAAACAGTATGGCTTACTGAAAAAACTGTCTAAACAAGTAAATAGGGTTGCTTAATGGCTACGCTGTACTACCAAATCGGACTCTGTGACCTCTCTATTTCCCTCAAACGAGGGTAGTGACTGCACGCCACATAGCTGCATTGTGAATTGTGGGCGAAACCGCTTCAGTTAGCAGCATGGTTACTATTAGCAGCCCACAGGAACTTATCAATGCTATCTGATGGTACCATCGCCAACCCAGAAATAGGGGTTCCAACACCCAAAATTTACATAGCGCATTACAGCCAAACTGCATCAGTGTAACAGTTACTATTAACAGGACACAGGCATTTGCAAGTGCTCCATCTAATACCTCATTGTGAACCTTCCCTTTTCTCCAAACAGGTGTACTTGTTCACATTTGCTGGCATTTGGATTCCAGTGGCCTTCTCTACTGACACGTGAGTTTCTTGTTGACTTTAGGTTGTCAGCTAACCATAACAGCGTGCAATGTTACCATAACCGCTGCCAATGCTAATGTAGCTGTATGACAAATGCATGTCCTTAAACAACTTGCCTGTAGTTGTTACATGATAGCATATTGGCTGATAGTTGGTCATGACAGTGCATGTATTTAAAAAACTTAGATCTGAATCATTATTTGGATTACCATTAAAATTTAAGTGATTACTTTTGGCGCTGCATGACCCAGAAAAAAGTGAATACATTTGGATGTATTGTCAGTAATATGATGGAGAAACAAACAACAAACATACGGGCTTCTATAAAAACATTACTTCACTGTGCCACAATGGAAAGGGCATCCAGTCGGCCTATTTTCAGCAGAACAGCAACATCTTAAAATGCAAGGGAAGTCCCTTAGCGCTCCAATGATGTATGTTGTCGCTTTTACTGTCAAATTCTCACGGATGCTATATAACGTATGTTACTTTGTTTATGACATCACGCTTAGGTGCAAATTGATTACTTTAGAACTTATTTTTACAGTATAAAAATTTACTACGAACGGGAAGATTATTAAATAGTTGCAAATTCACATTTGATGATGCAAATTCACATTTGATGAAGCCAATTAGTGCTTTTTGACAGTTATTTAAAATGGTGCAACTTGACCTTTAAACATATTATGACATAACAATAACAACAACGGTTATACCTGAGATATTCTGCCTATATATCATGAATAATGTCCTATTGTCGATGCTGTTTGCTCTACAACTGTTATTCTTTTATGTGATAGTACTGTGTTGATAATTTGGTGGTTACTGTCATCATCTGGTTAATCCAATAATGGCTTGTTATGGTTTGTCCAGCATGGTCACTGCTGCAGGCTGTTGGTCTTGCAAAGTAAGTTGTAACTATCTCTGTTTTTACGTGTGAAAGCAGCTACTGCTTTCAGCACGTCTTAGCCATCACAATTCTGTCTGTTCGCCCGTCTGTCACACGGGTGGATCAGTCAAAAAAGGTGCAAGCTAGGATCACCAAACCTTCACCGACAGCTGCCTGGAAGATTCTAGTTTCAGGAACCGTAAAGCTTTTTCTTAAATTTGAGAGGGGGGTGGGAAAAATTTGCGATTTTTAGCTAATAAGTTGCTGTATCCGAATAACGATGTGAGATAGGGCCTAGGTTACTATTGGTCACAAATAGGAAGTCATACACTGGCTCTCGATTTTCACCGAATTCAATGACCTTGGATGACCTTGAACGCTAAAATAAGGGGTTTTATGTTTTTTTGGTGATTTTGGGTTGCGAGACACATTTCAAGAGCGAATTGCACCAAAAACAATTGAGATAGACATGGACAAGCTGCATATGAAATTTTTAGCATTGAACATAGATTTGAATGGTTTAAGTCTCGGCCATATCCAGGAGCCCCAACAAACACTATCAAAACTGCAAATATTTCACGTAGTCATGTTATTATGTAATGCCACTATTTTAAATTAAGTAACCAAAAAATTAGGCCTGTCGTACCACTAAACAACGGGAAACATAAACATCAAATATGTAAACAAATAATTTGTTGGGGCTAAAGTTGGATAATACCATGATAATGGCCATAATCTGTTAACATAGAACCTCCAGGAATAGCCCCAGATAAGCACAAATAAGTTACAAATAAACGACAAAATGAGTGTTCTGGGGCTATTCCTGGAGGTTATATATAAGAGCAAAGCCATCATTCTATAGACGTGTTCAACTATGGAAACTACAAGCTTTGCGTCATTCTAAAGAGGTTTTTTTGATGGGGCCTATGTAGAAAAAAGGGGCTAGGTCTTTTTGGGGAAAACACAAATAAATTACCAAAACATTACAAATAAACAACATAATGAGTGTTCTGGGGCTATTCCTGAAGGTTATATAAGACCATCAGACTAATCTTCACTTATATATAACCTCCAGGAATAGCCCCAGATGGATAACAACATCGAAACTTTACTTCCAGACTAAAATCGATTTACTTTGGACATAGCACTGCTAAGTCGGTATGCATAATGATGTCGTAGCACTAGTCGGACGCCTACGTCCAAACTAACGCTAGTTGCTCCAGCGACCTGTCATAAATATTTAGTCGGTCGTTGTCAATGTAAACTAACGTCGCTAAGGAGCAGTTGCAATCACGTCATGCATCGTCGATTATTTGTGGCGAGTCATTTTCGCTATTGAAACTAATTCCAGTATTCAAATTTGCTGAATAAAACATTTAGCGTTCGATACATTTCGTTTATTTGCATCACACATTCTTACTTAGGCCGTGGAAAGGTAATTAGGCCCAAGCACACCCAAAATTGCACCAGACAACAAATTTGCCTGTGTCTATTTTTAGCTGCACACTGAGCGAGGCCGGGCCACAGACCAATGGGCCGGGCATGTTTATGCTAGGAAATCCCAGAGTCAAACTACCCAACGTCAACTACGTCGTGATTAGCTAGTCGCTCGCTACAACAGCGTTTTTGCATGCCGTCGAACGTGTTTTCTAGTTTCTAGTAGTGAACAGATGACGTAATTTCTAATGTCACCGATGTGTCATTACTTGTACTATAAATCCGACATTATTCTGAGTAAAACTGACAGATTTGTTATGTTTTCAATTATTTGAATGTTAGTTTGTCCACAAAGCGTACTGAAAAGTGACATTACAGTTATTGTGGCACGTTCGGGTGCATTTGGCTGGCACAACATATTTCTCTGAAAATTACTTCAAAGCGATGTTTTCCTTTTATTGTATCAGCGTATTATTAAAGGTCCGTGGTCACCAAAATTAACATATACATTTTATCCATTTTCCTGAAAGTGCAGAATTTTATGATAACTTTGACAGTAATATCAGCATCCAGCGTTCTGTCAACACGGAAAAATTTACCTTTAAAGTCGACGATCTACGTAAACCACGTAGAAAACGCACCGCCATGATGACCTGCGGTGACGTCATGAGTTTAGCGTGTAGACGTCATGAATTAATATTCATGACGTCTATAGGCTATGGCTTAGCCTAGAATGATGACGTTGTCGGCTAGCCATTAATATTCATGATCTATATGGGCTAGGGTCATGACGTCACTGTGGGCACTGATAGATTAGAATATTTCGCATAACGTAACGTAATGCCGCATTTCGTTTGAATTCACGCATTAATTTCATACATTTATGAAGCTGAAGTCAACATATTATATATGCGAGTTTAAATGTCTAATTTAAATCTACAGAAATTGCGCAAGTGAGTTTGACCGTGGCCATGGACCTTTAATTAATGTTACATTTTACACACACCGTGCAGCCTGTGATAGTGACAAGCTTTTTATTGGTGTTAACGTCAATGCCCTTGAATCACCTTGTACCCCAAAATAGGGGTTTTTAGTAATTTGTTTGTGATTTTTTTTGGCGATTTTTGACTGCGACACACATTTTAAGAGTGAATTGCGCCGAAATGACTGGAGATGGATCTGGATAACCTGCGAATGACATTTTTAGCATTGAATGTAGGCCTACATTTTTAAGAATCTAAGTCTCGATCTCTTGAAATCAATGAGTCTTCTGCATGGAGGCCTCAAATTTAAGTACACTTTCAAGATGCATTAATATCTTATTGCTGTAGGCCTACACTGATTGCCAAAGTGGCAGGACCGCTGCTATCGTGCGTCATGTGATCTTTGCTGAAATTACTTGTTTCATACAATTGGCCTTTAAGTCTATTGAAATGTCCTGCCAGTTTAGTTATATTGACTTTCGTATTCACTTTGAAATTGAATCTTTACTATGACAATTTTACAGCTAAATTTAATTTTCAATTTGATTTGACTTATTATTATCTATTCTGCAATGTAAGACAAATGTGACAATTGATTGTTGTCAGTATGCAAGGAAAACGTTTGCTTTTGTAAAGACGAGCACACACTAGTATCATGTTGTTTATTTATTGTACAGCTCATTAACGCTTGGCTCTTTACCTGCTGGGTTGGTGAAGCTGGTTAATTCTCAAATCTGCTGGAAGTTGGCTGTGTCCAGGTTGTAATTGCTCTATTATTGTTCTTGTCAGCTTGTTAAAAATATTGATATAAATTTATTTTAAGTACTTAGCTTCAGTTCTTCAAGTTCATTTAAAACTAGTCAGAAATATTTAGGATTAGAATGATTAGAATTATTGCAAATAATTATATTTTCATAAAACTAGCATGACGTGAATAAACTTGGTGTTCATTTTTTGAGTGATGATGACTGAAGAAGAAGTCACATTCTGCAGATTGTACAATGTGCAGCATAGCCTGCCATTGATGCCCTGGATGTATTCAGTAGTTTTAACATGTTCGTAACAGTAGCTAAGGGTTTGTTATTACTACATGGTGTTTCATAAAAAGGACCCTTTTTTGTATTTTTTCATAATTCACTCAAATGATGATCAATTAACACAAAATTTGTACCAGTTGTGGCTGAAGAAACCTCTAGAACCCTACTGAATTTTAAGGCCATAGGTCAAAGGTCAACGTCAAATGGGTTCTTTTTGTGTTTTTTGGGATCCATGATAATGCTTGAACCAGTTGAGTGAAATTTATGTCTTGTCATTTGCTAGATGTTACCACAAACAGCATAGAATCAGGCATGGCAACTTTGTAATCTGTAGCTAGGATTTACCAAAGTGGTGCTCCTTGGCATGTGATTTTACGAAAGCCCTGACGTCTACGTTTATGAATTTCTCATTTGGGCCAGTGAATATACTATAGCCTAATCTGTGCTAGCCCTAAATCAAAGCACTTTAGGCAAAATACGACGCAATGCCAATATCTGATAGTATCAAAAAATTTCATTAAAAATTTAGCTGTTAATTATATCAGTTGTGTTAGTGAAAGGCCAACCAAAATTTGTGACTAGTTACATGGGCCCCTGATGGACAGGGGGGCTGAGAGGGGCCCGGAAGCAAGCCCTGCACAATTTCCCCATATTTCAGCACTGCAGTCCAGTCCAAAGTCTACAGTTACCCAGCTGGCTGTTTATGACTATAGAGACTTTTACACCAAGACCACCCTGAATACAGCAACGACCTTACCCCCAGTGATCATTATCTGTTTTGAAATCTGATAATGATGGTGTCCGCTATCCATGATGATGAATGACTCGAGCCTTTTTTTATTGACGCTGGAAATCGCTTCTGTTTAATGCTCTGTGACGTCATAAATTACAACGACATCATATCCGCAACCGACTCATTAGAGATCGTAAAGGATGTGCGTTTCACTGATGTATAGATTGTGGGAAATACTGTTGTCTAATATGTCGAGGCCGGAAACTTTTGGGATGACCCTCGTACGCAACAGCACCCACCTATGTCTTTTTACAAACACTCAAAAATCTGATCAAGTAATATTTTGGCTGTACTTGACCATGACAAACTTGACCCTCACCCAAGGCTCGGTCCTTACCTACAACTCAGTCCATTTTATTATCCTTCTACCCTCAGTGGGACTGGAAGAAGCAAGACTAGTAGCTTAGCTGTTTTGGTCTGTCAGGTTCGAGAGTGCAATCTCCATCGATCAGCATCACATTCGGGAAAACCCGTTTCCGCTTCCTCAACTGACTGTCTTCATCACCAAAATCGAATACACCAAAAACTAACTGGCTGTTCTTTGGGCCACAATCGCCACATCCCACCCTTTCCAAACATTTAATCAAAATCTGACAATAAATTCTTAGCAGACAGACAGACAGAGATCAGTGGAGACAATAATAATAGTAACTAGAAAGACAAAACAATAGTTAGTGTTTACAGTATCAGATTACCGAGCTACTACAACTAATAAAAACTGCAACAATGTGGAAATAACAACTATGTACAAGCAGACATGCCTCGTCGAGCCTAGTCCTCACAGAGACAACCTTATCAATTCACTTCTTCAATCCTGGGTCGTGCATGCCAAAATCAGCTCAGCTGAAACAAGCCATGTTCAGGGCTGGTGAAATTGGTTTGAGAACCTAGGTTTTCAATATTAGTTTCTTAAAACCACAAGAAGTCAAATTTTCGGTTTTTTTTCTAAAGTTTCAAATTTTGTTATGCAATTTATAGCACAAATCAAATTTAATTTTATATTTTAATCAAGATTTGTGAGTCCTGATGTTACGTCATTCACTCGACAAAACATCATACAGAAAGTGTTGCATAGGATGTTCTTCTTGGGTCCTAAAATTTGCATCTTGTTTTCTTCATACACAAAAAAATCTTTAAAGCCATGGAGAAACCTTCCCCAAAATGTAGTTTTTTTTCCAGCGCTGGCCGAGTTCCACAGTCAGCTGTTTCAACCAAGCATGACTGAAGTTTGGCTAAAACTGCACGGTGTGACACGTAGTTAAGGTTCAATGTGGACCGCGAACCATGCCAGAATTGCACTAAAAAAGTGTTCATTATGCCAATGACACACAGTCAAGATTTACACACAACTAGTCAACTTGCATAAAAAGTGCTGTAGTGCTTTTGTGCAAGTTTTTCACTGAGAAAGTTACCAGAACATAGCTCTATTCTGCACAAAAAATGTAGACACAAGAACAAAACTGAGTAGTTATTTGCATTAGTTTTGAAAGTTAACTCTACACAAAATTCCATCGAATACACAATACAAGAATTCCTCTGCACGCGAGTTTCTGTACTGTGTGACATGAGCATTAACAGCAGCGTTCAGTGCACAAAAGACATTACTCCCTACTAAACACTGCATCTCTCATCATCATACACTGGGGCTGCAAAAGCATGGCAACTTACTCTTGCAAACGCCTCTTCATCAAATTTTAAGGCGTGTTCACAGCGAACTGAATGAACGGAACTGAAACAAACTCACTTTGTACACCTTGATAAATGAACCTACTGTCAGTTCGTTCACTTTGCACAGTCTGTGCAACACAACACAATCGGCGTTTCAGTTTCGTTAAATTCTGTCACACAGTAAAGTTCTTACATGCAACTAGTAATGGCAATCCCTGGATTGAATTCTCAATCCCGATATCCGGGATCATGAAACTTGTAATCCCGGGATCCCATTTTGGGATAAAGCTTACAGATTGGTCGTCATTTTGGTATCCCTTATTGACTTAGGACCCTATTTCATGCAGAGGATGTAGTATGGAAGGTATATCTGAACTGTAGGGAGTGACTCTCTGACTGTCAAAATACAAATTTCAGTGCACAGCACAAAGTAGTACTCTAATGGACATAAAATACTGCATTCAGCAGATGGCTGAAATTCTGTTTTCTATCATTTAATACGTGAAATTTAAAGCAATTGTTGTAATCCTGGGATTGGGACGCACCAATCCTGGGATTCAAGATTGGTGAAAACGGCCGGGATCCTGAGACTGCAATCCACAGACGCAACTGAACTCAACTGGCCTTAGTTTATTTCGTTTGCTCCGTATATACCTTTAATTAACAAAACACATCTTGGTTAGCAATGTTGTAATCGGGAACAATGGAAGCATGGCAAAACTAACGGCACTCGTAGCAGCATAACAGAAATGGTGACGAACTTGCCAAAAACCAACAGTACACCACTTCATTGCACAACTTACGTTCAGCATGTACTTGCACTACCTTGTAAAACATCTGCAGTGAATTAACGGAATGGCACGGTGCAACATTTTGAAATGACGTGATTCACGCAACTGCACAGTGAGTGATAGCAGTTTCTTAATAACATATCAACAACGGTGCAGAACAAGATGATAACAGTCTCACTTTATGCTCCTACTAATAAATCACAATTATCTATTATCTTATACCACGATTTTATCACAAACGGCATTATAGCAGTTGAAAGGGGAGTGGGGTAGTAGCCAAGATGTATTCTAGCCTGTCAAAAAAATTTTTGTTTGTACGAAAATAAGAAAATTTTTTTTCCAAAATGTTGGGCTGTAAATCGTCTGAATGGGACTTAATCTCGCAAATCGATTTTAAGGACAAAATTGGAATTTTCTAACGCCTCTCTTCTGTTGGAAATTTGCAGCTGTCTCTTGGGATACTTCCAACTTTCCTGTCCAATAGTTTTTCAACCCCAACATCGCTGCCTATCACTACTTTTGGTTTCCGTTTAGCCAAGGATTTTTACCACCGTTATCCTAGTTCAGGCTGGATTAGACAAAAGGTCACTTCTGAACTGTATTACATGCCTGATGTCACTAAACACCAATGGTGACCAAGCAAAGTATCCATCTACAGCAAAGAGTGTTCAATATCGCTCGTGCCAGCAAATGGTCACAGTATTTGCATGCTGTCAGACCGCGAAATGGAACACATTGAAACGCACGCGGGACTTACTCCCGCTTAAAACGCTGCATCGAGAAGTGACCATAGATTGGGCAACCATAGATTGGGCGCGATCGACAGCTGCCACAAAAAGTGAACCCTCACTCTGTTTATCAGCCACCGTGTACACTGGTCAGACGGTGGTTTATGTGTCATCATGTACAAAGGTTCAGTTGCAGCACCCTGTAGCACTGGGGGGAGCGTCATCTCCCCGCAGGTTGACTCCACGCTGTTGCTGGGCGGCAGAACTCACCGCAGGGTCCGTCTTAGGTAACTTTTTAGCTGCACCACATCATCACATGTTCGCTTAAAGGGAAATAAACCTTGAAAACAACATGGCCTAAAATGAAAGTAAGTAACTGATAAACTTTCAAGTGGCACTAATTAAAGTGATAAAAGATTTCAGATAAAAGTGATGTTTAAAGATAAAAAGTAATGGCCCCCATTTTTTATTAGGCGAAACCATAGATAAGTACAAATTTTGTTTATGTATTTCTGCAGCTGATGCCAACTATCTGGTATTTATCTATCGTTTTGCCTAACACAAAATGCAAATTATTGTAAAAAAGTAAGTGCTAAAAACTTATAAAAATTGCTTTTTACGCATGATAGCAAAATGCTTTGCGCATCTTAGCCATGGCTTGGGCGTCTGTCTGTCCGTCTGTCACACTCTGTGATTGTATCAAGACGGTTCTAGCTAGGATCACAAAATATTCACCGTGGACTGCCCCAAAGACTCTAGTTTATCCTGACAAAATTTTGTGCCCCTGGGTGAAGGGATTCCCCTGAAACGAGGGCGTCAAAGAGGGGTACTCACTATTCCAATAAAACGACGTTATTCTGCTGCTATTGGCTCATATAGCGTGAAAACGGTTGCAGATAGGTTCAGACATGCGGCTTATTATAACAAGCACTGGTGATGGGCTTTTTAGACTTATCAACATCGATGACCTTGAATGACTGTGAACACCCGAAATAGCGGGTTTAGTAGATTTTTCAAAATTTTTGGCTGCAGTGCACATTTTAAGAGTGAATTGCGGTAAAATGGCTGATATAGACCAAGACACTCTGCATATAAAATTTTCAGCATTAAACGCAGATTTTAGCAGTCCAAGTGATGACCACCTGGGTTTAAGGACGCTTACGCAGGCAGGCGTCAAATATGGGTACCCCCGTAAAAAGTGGTTATTTTACCAGTATTGTCTCGTTAAGCGTGAAAACAGTTGCAGATAAGCATTGACATAATGCTTATCATAACAAGCACTAGTGATAAGCTTTTTAATGGTGTCACCATTAAACCTTGAACCCTTGTAATAAGGGATTTTGATATGTTTTTTTTCAAGTTTCAGCTGTGGGGCACATTTCAATAGTAAATTGCACCAAAATGCCTAGGGATAAACCTGCACATGAAATTTCTAGCATAGAACGTGCATTTTTAAGAATGTAACTTTCGACCTCCTAAATCCAAGAAGTCTTCCATACGAAGATCTTAAATTTGGATATTCCTTCAAGATGCAATAATATTCTATTGCATGCTGTACACCAGGTGGCAGGACCGCTGCTATCGTGCATCATGTGAGCTTTGCTCAAATTACTTGTTTTTAACTACAGAGAAAATACGGAGGTCATAGGAGGTTTGACTTGGTACCACAGGGTAGTAGTGGGGAAACCCTATTTACTTGTTTAGACATCTTTCCAGTGAGATGTACCATTTAGCCACAATACATGCATCACAGACTACAGACAGAACAATGTACCGGTAGCAAAGGCATGACCACAATAGGCAATGACCGGCAATAAAACTGGACCTACGTGGGTATAAAGGAACACACAGAATAAGTGAAAACAGATAAAAGTAATTAATTATAGTTACCAATGGCAGTAAAGATTTCAGCAACATTAACAGCAGCCTTCGCAGATGTTTCCATAAAAAGAAGATTGTTTTCATCTGCAAATATCTTCCCCTCCTGAAGTCACAAACAGCAGCAACTAAGCACCTTGTGTGCATTGACACAACTAAAAGAGAGTCTGCTAAATTAGCAATGTATGACTTCCTCAGTGACAGAACCTTATTAACACAATTCACAACAACTCAATCAAATTTAGTAAGTTCTATTAATTAAGCTGTACATTTATAGTTTCAATCAGTAAACCTCTATTGATTTGCAGCAAGATAATTAATTTACAAACCCATACTAGCATTAAGTTGTAATTCAAACAGTAGCAAGTCATATAAAAGCTAGAAATTTGGGGCAGAGCCCAACGTGAGGCCACCCGGCCCTGTAAGTCCAATTGGGGGGGACAGTTAGGGGGTTGAAATTCCATGGGCAGCAAAGTCACATAGCCCAAATGCAAATTTAGCATTATCCTATATACCAAGCGCAATGTTGAAAATTGGTTAATTTGAAATGAGACAACAGAACTTTGTTGTTAGTGAAACCAAGGTCACCAAACTTATGGCATTCAACATGGAAGACATCACAGTTAAAAAAGCTGTTTTCCATTTATCGATATCTCTATCCATCTCCGAGATATATGCGATCAAAGACTAAAGTCGTCTGAAAAAGTGAGGCACTGTCGATTTTGGGTGGGTCGAAATAAGCAAACACAGCTTCGTGGTTAGTGGACTAAAGTTCACCAAATTTTTTTGTTTAATGCAAGATGGACAATGGTTTAAATACCATTTACCATTTGTCAATAGCTTTGTCCGTTCCAGAGATATTGGCACTCAAAGTCGAAAGTTGTCCTAAATCATGCCTAATTTTGGAAAAACAAGAACTTCTCTGTAATTGCTTCTAGACAGACTGAGTCAAATAAGTTATTCCAAAAATATTTCAGAACTAGAAAGCAGTCAGAGCCCGCACACCTCCGCCAAGGCAATGTTGTTTGCTAGGTGGCAGCACCATCTTTGGTTTTGCAGTGGTTTCCCTTATGCCCATTGAAAGCAATGGTAATGAAAATTTCAAAGTGATCCAGAATCCAGGATTCCTTTCGGATCACCCCAAAAATTGAATCACTGGTAGTTTGTGCCATTCCCGACATACCCGCAAAATTTAAGAAATATCCGTACATAACTTTTTGAGTTATCTTGCTGACACACAGACAAACAGACAGACAGACAAACAAAGTCTGGCAAAAACATAACCTCCTTGGCGGAGGTAATAACATAGTATTGCTGCTGTCAAGGCAACAACTTTAAGCAGACTTTGGAATAAAAGATGCCTCAAGAAACAAGAAACAAGCAGACATTGCTATACGCACGTCGTACTGGACAGCGCGTAGGTTTTCCAAATCAGTCTTGTTACCGGCCAATGCAATGATAATGTTGGGACTTGCTTGCTTCTGCAGTTCTGATATCCAACTCTGAGCTCGAGCAAACGACTCCTGCACATGTACACAAGCAGTAAAGTTACCAATGACCAAAGTGATTTGGTCAATAAGCGGAATAAGCTACTCCTTACTTATATTTGCCAGGTGGCAGCATCAACATGCAATTCCATGCCTTGGTTGAGTTTGACCCCAAACCTCCCCTTGCCTTGGGGGTGAAAGATGGATACCTCCAATGTCACTGGACCATAAAAGCATGCTAGCCAAATGGCATGTAAATCTATCGACCAGTTTAAGCAGAATGCACAAATGCGACAGACCGCATTATGGAGAAATGCATAGGAATAATCGGAATCGCTTGTGTGCAAGATGTAATCATGCCTCATGATACAAGAAGAGCCCAGCTAACGCAAAGGGAACACATGAAAGCAGTGTGCATTTGAAGGCCCGGTGCAAACAAAATCTAGAATCAACAATCCCAGTAATTGACATTAAGTATCTATAGCATTTCATTTTCACACTCACCAGAGGGTGCAACCGGTCTTGCGTAACCATACTGGCTAAAAATCGCAAATTTTACCTACCCTAGTGTCATTTAGCACCCTTGCTTGGGGTGACCCCTTTCGAATTCATGGAAAAGCTTTACCGTTCCTGAAACTAGAGTCTTCCAGGCAGCCGACGGTGAAAACTTGGTAATCCTAGCTTGCACCATTTTTGACTGATCAACCCGTGTGACAAACGGACGGACGGACAGACGGACAGAATTGTGATAGCTAAGACGCACTAAAAGCAGTACCTGCTGTCGCACGTAATAAAAGGTTAATAGTTGTCTATATCTACAGCTGTTGATATATAGTTGTTAACAAAGACAACCATTAATATTTTATATTATTAGGCATAACGCATTTCATGGATTTTTCATACTTTGTAAGTTAACAGAATGCTGCTGTTTTGCAACTTAGTAATATATATAGTAATGCATATAATAGTAATGCATATAATAAGCTTAAGGCTGATTCCCAAAAGTAAATCCTTTCAAGCTGCTATAAGACAAACTTTCACACTCACATGCCAAATGCTCTTCTTTGACATACAACCAAAGTCAACAAAGCAGAAAAGGATAAACAGTAGTAGAAGATGGCAAAAGCCAAATTCTCCAGAAGTGTAGTCCAGAGAAACAAGCAAACAAACAAACAACCAATAAACAAATGAACAAACTGTTGACAACCTTGTTAGTGATGTCGTACATAACAATAGCCGCCTGGGCACCTCGGTAATACATAGGAGCCAGACTGTGGTAGCGCTCCTGGCCTGCCGTATCCCAGATCTCAAACTTGACCACAGTGTCATCAAGACAGATCGTCTGGGTAAGGAATGCAGCTGCAAAACACCAACAATGCAATATACACCTTGTCCAAGAAAAAAATAAGTATAATTGATTTGTCACAACTTCATCAAAGTTCTACCAACTTTAATAATTTTTGGTATAAAGATGGCCAAGACAACGAAATTATGTGAGGTACACTCACTCTTTGCCTTATCTCATTTATTTCAATGCACTACCATGTTTAATGCAGATGCTCCAAATGGTTACACTACGCGGTGATTGTTAGCATCAAATTGCTCAACTTTGCATCATCAATTCAACAAGATGGTGCTACAAGATACAAAATGTTGTGGCATAAAATATTTTACTCTGAAAACAGCAGACAACAAAACAACTGAGGAATAAGCTCAAAACATGTCTGATCAATGAATGGCTGCAGTTTGACCAGTTGATCATTGATTCTGCTATCAGAAATGGTGATGTCATCTATGGTGTTGTTCATTATGCAAGGCACACTTTGGACACAAATTATGATAAAGTGAAAGGAAGTTGTTACATAAACTCATAATTCTCTAAATGAACCACATTCAAGATTACTTCTTCTTACAACCTTCTTACAAAACCCCCCAAAAAATCAACCTGGTTGGGCTTTTAAAAGAAAAACAAATCTGCAACCATGACAATCAGTAACAGTCAACCTCTAACAGCTCTTAGCTCACAGGTAGCAGTAAAGTGTTGATATTTACCGCCAATGGTGCTTTCCTGGTACTCGTGGAACTGTCCTTTGACAAACCGTAGCACAAGGCTGGACTTCCCCACAGCGGACTCTCCAAGCAGTACCAGTTTGAACTGACACATCTTTGTTTGGCCTCCTCCAGTGGGTCTCTGACTTGTGGCCGGTGAGGCCATCACGATGGACTCAGTAACCTGCTTGACTGTAAACAATGCACATATACACATACAGAAGCCTTATTCTGTAGTAGAGAGTGACACAGTAATGAGGAATGGCATTTTTTATTTCAGACACAACACAATACTGGACAAAAATAACATAATATTCTGATAGACTATGCAGCAGTTAAACAGCATACAAAATATGAACACATTTGGCCCACAAATAACTGAGATATTTGAGTCTGAAATCATTGAAAAATACTACGTGACACATGAACGGGTTGACACCACCCCTGTAAAAAGCTCATTATCTCAGCAAGTATACAAGATGGAAAGCTGAAATTTTGCACGTATGCTAACGACACATTCCAGTGCATATGGTAACTTATGTGTGAAAATCTGAGATGGTCAGGTGTACACCTCTGGTTGATTTGACACGGAATGACCCTCTTCTTAAGGATACATGCCAACTTCAGTATGTTGAAGGCTCCAGCATGGCAAGATGGACAGACACATGATGGTTGACTGGCACAGATGTATAATAAAAAAGTGTGCCTTGGCAAGTTAAAAAAAGCTATGACAACTCCAGGCTACCGGTACCGGTACCGGTACGATGCCCAGTTCACTGCAATGTTGCAGCGGAGTACCCGGCATAATCAGATGGCTAGTTGTCGATGGCTCTTTCCAACTGGACTACAAATTCTGGCAAGATGTTCCAGGATCGTGCTGTACACGGAAAAAAAACTTCAGATGGTAGTCCCTGATAGAGGATCGAAAATGATAAGCAAGCGAGTTCTCTGTACATGTGGGTTGACTATAATTCATCAGTTGTAGTGGCATGGGTACTGCTACTAGCTAAAGGTCGTATATAGAAAGGTCGCATATAGCTCCTAATGAGCGAACCCATCTCAGAGCTACGGAGCATCACTTGTCATATGGGATCACACAGTGTTACCTGCCACCCGACAGAGGTGAACGCGCCCCGCCTTAACTCCAGCCAGATAGGCCGGTACTCGATTTACCTACC
>Ga0209671_1001923_pt1 | contig 18337 bp, 13 predicted proteins | sample WorMetHERISLAND2_2_FD_187401 | JGI IMG/M metagenome (GOLD analysis project Ga0209671, IMG submission 187401) | Marine gutless worms symbiont microbial communities from Max Planck institute for Marine Microbiology, Germany - Olavius geniculatus... | ecosystem: Host-associated > Annelida >...
AAGTGTAGTAAATTTCGAACACGGAGGGGTGTATATTTCACCTATATGGGGAGCAAAAACCCCTGGGCGGATTGAGCCCAAATTTTGTTTGGTGGTAGGCGTCCATGACGTAATCACGCCACTAAAATTTGGTGACGATCGGTTCAGGGGTTTTTGGTTGGCTGAGGGTCAAAGTTTGCATTTTCCCATATACTTTGAAGGTTGTCCTTACAACACTCACACTACCGTGTGAGGTGTGATTGAATCAAACTCAGCAGCTCACCAGCACACATAAAGCCTTTTGGTGCCATTATCATGTATATCAAAAGCAGAATGGCAAAAACATCATATGTAGATCTGACCGTAGCAAAAAATCCTGACTACAAACTACAAAATTCTTCAAAATGCTACTTAAATATTTATTTTCTTACGTAATGAAATATAGCAAACATGAGTGTTATTTATTAACAAACTTCATAAGAACATTAACAAGTAATTTGAGCAAAGCTAACGTGACGCGCAATAACAGCGGTCCTGCCACGTTGGCAATCAGTATACAGGAATAAGATATTAATGCACCTTGTAAGAGTACTTGAATTTGAGGCCTCCGTATGGAAGACTTCTTGAATTTAAGAGACTGAAACTTAGATTCTTGAAAATGTACATTCTATGCTAAAAATGTCATATGCAGGTTGTCCAGGTCCATCTCCAGCCATTTCCATGCAATTCACTGTTAAAATGTGTGATGCAGCCGGAAATCTCAAAGATATTCACTAAATACTTTTGTTTCAGACAGATGACACATCATAGCAAAGACTTGACCTAAAAGTTTGCCAAAAACTCATTGCACAGAGCAATAATAATAAATTATTAATAATAATAATAATAATAATAATATAATAATAATATAATAATATAATAATAGCAATAATAAATTACACATAAAGCAATGCATGCTGACCAATGCGTATGTGTTTCTGCGGCGAATAGACGAGCCATTCATAGACCTCATCTGAGACAACAATCACATCGTGCTTACGACATAGCTCCGCTATTAGCTCCAACTCTTCCGCAGTCATCACCTATGTCATAAAGCAATATCACAGAAGCAACTACTATTAAGCATTGGAAGCAAAAGCCTTGAACAATTAAATAACTATCAATATTATTGATTGGTGATATTTATCCACACAAATATCTCATAATACATGTGCAGTAATTCTTAATTCACACTAACACCAAGATCAAGATCACCATAGGCAAGACAAAACCCTGAGCTGATGTTGCAGTAATTGTCTAACACGACGACCAAAAATTAGAGTCAAAACTTATGAAAGTTCTGCTTGAATAATTTCACACAAAAATACTAAATAAGAAACAAAAACATGCAAAAAATTATGCTTTAACTAATAAATAAATTCCACTTTTGTGTACACTTGCTAACCTGAAATAATTCCAAAAAAACTGGCAAGGTAAAGAAGAAATAGCAGCATTAGCTGTGAGAGTAACATTAGCAGTATTAGAACATGCTGTAATTTGTAACGCACAATCTGTCAACGTAAGTCATGATGTAAACACTGGAATGTTAACTTTTCCAATTCCATTACAGCCATCACTCATGATTTACAGGATTTAAAGGATGATTTAAAGCACATTTCAAGAATTGCTTTGAAACAACGTTGACGATTCCAACAAAGTACCGAACCATCGAAAGGCATGTCTTAACTGCCAACAAAGCTATTCAATTTCCGACCACAGACAGGTGGTAAAATAACAGATAATCTTCCCAATTAATACTGAACTTCAAATCAACAGTTTTTGTAGCCTACGAAGACAGACTTACTTTTCCAAGTGGATTGTTTGGATTATTGATGATAATCATTTTAGTTTTGCTGTTAAATTTGCTCGCCAGCTCTTGAGGATCAAGCTTCCAGTCTGCACTGGAGATAATGCTGCCTTGCTTGCACTGCAGAAACAATAAATAATAATAATTAACAATAATTAATAATTATCAGTGTTAACTCAGTACTATTATGTTAACTGCATAACTGCAGCATGAGTCAAAGATGGATAAATCATACAATTATGCACAAACTCACTGAATGCTAACCGATTAAACAATTTTTCCACTAACAAACTCAACAAATAATTTGCAATAAAAGAGTTTCTTAAAGTTCTAGAACATCTCAAAGATGTTGCTTCACTACCTTGTAAAATTTAAATACACAAAATCTGCACTATCAGCAGAGGAATGCACATGCAATATAGAAATTATTGGTTAATATTTGGTAAAGATATGGACAAGATAAACATCTCCCTTTTTTGACTACTTCCCATGTACAGATGACAAATGATCAAAAGTGATAATAAAAAACATAGAACAAAGTATTATAATAATGATTCCACAAACAAATGCACAATTCTTGTGTATTTAACTACATTTTTATATATTTCAATAATCATACTTTAGATCTGTGTGCCTTAAAAGTTTTGTTAGCTAATGATAATTCCCAATCTGTAATTTCCAATTATTCACTTCCAAAATAAAAATGTCAGCAATGCAAAATAATTAGAGCTGTCAAGGCGCTAATTTTTTAAAAACATTAACGCAGTGCGTTAATTTTTTTAATGCATTAATTAACGGATAAATTAACGCACCCAGTCCCGTCGAAATGGAGAGTAGGAGGTAAATTACCCCGGGCCCAAGAAGTTTATGAAACCCGCCTGTAGAATATAAATAGTTAGAAAAATGAAAAAAAGTTTTAAAAACACATATAATTTTTATTTTTTAAACGTATTTATTTAGACTATTTACTATTTAACTATTACAGTATTTTTATTTTGTATATCATCTCTTTTCCATTATAGAGTCCATCATTTTGTGATGGACTCTATTGGGTTACGCTGGCGGTCCAGACGACCATTCGACGTCCAAACAGTTGGTGTTTTTGACGGTCGTTTTGACGGCCGTTCGGACGGCTTCCAGTCTCCTGGGTTAGAAGATCATTGGTCCGGACCGCTAGTGTGACCCCTCCTTAACTCTGACTGTGTCACCATGGTGCAGTGACGGCGACGTACCAACCAGCGGCTTGGGGCTATCGGAAGACTATTAGGCCTATGCGTTTGCGCTTAATCTCTCATCAGTAAAAATCAAAAATTCTCACAGAATTCACACAGAACCCATGGAAATTCAGCACAGTTCCCATACCTATCTCATACCCATCCATACCCATGGGAATTCCCATACCTACGAAAACTAGATTAGTTACTTGATTTCATTCGATTGTCATATAACCGTAGTTTAATGGAATATCCGAACATTTGCTGCACAGAATTTGGTAACTAAATGAAATAAATTTACGCATGTGCGTTAATTTTTTTAACGTGCATTAATTTTTTTAATGCGCATTAATTTATTAATGCATTAACGCGTTAATTAACACGTCAAGTGTGACAGCTCTAAAAATAATACATTTATAAATACCTAAATAAATAAAAAAAAACAAATTTCAAGTGCCGTACACACCCCTGTAGCAAGTTAAAACACCTTGCAACTTAAAAACCAAACTAAAGACAAAAAATGCAATAATGTGTTAATTCCATTTATCCCACAGAGTACAAAACAGCAGTTTAAATGAAATCAGCTCAAAATATTTGGAAAGTGCATCTTCAATGGCTCTGATGTGATGAAGCAGTACTAATACATTGCTAATACTTGCAAAATAAAGATGCTTTCAACTGTTGCCTAAAACAACTAAAAGATGTAAGATATAAACAAAGAAGCTACTTACTGGCCTCAATGGGACAAAGACTGGAACACCACCTGCGACGGCTACCATTGGCTCATAGCAGTCGAAAAATGGCTCAATTATTATAACCTGTGTTACACAAACAAACACCGAAATCATCGGACAGAATACATGAACTGTGCAGAATTTAACACAATTACATAAAGCTGTCAAGCAACTACACTGTGTCTCAATAAAAAACGTGCCACTTTTATTTTTCAAATAACTATGTGAAACATTGGCTGATTTTGATAATTTCTGGCACACAACATCAGGAAAAAACTTGACGTTAATAATTATGGTTTAGCCCACCACATCTTAATACTGTTGCTACACTACCTCGTGAAATTCCGTAGTCGTAGTTTGGCCATTTACAACAATGAATTTATTCTGGGCAGCGCATGCATCAGCTCAGAAATGATTAATTAAATAGTAACAAACACGAGTAACAGTTATAATCTCTCAGAAAGTCTTATGTGTTACACCACATCATTTTTATTACTGCATGTGCTTAAAATGTTCTCATCGAGCCCGAGCACAAGCGGAGGACTTTGACGTGACTTGCCAATAATATGTTCCATAACGTGCGACCCAGAATAGCTCACTTGCTGTTGATACCTCATTTTAGTTTGTCGACGTACAATCTTAAAGCAAATGCGATTAGTAGAAAACATGCAACAGATTTTCAATAATTTTGTCGCCTCAGTGATTTTCTGAGCCAACGCATGCACTCCCCAATATGAATTCGTTGTTGTAAATGACCAAAGTATGACTTCTGCATTTCACAAGGTAGTGTAGCAAAAGTTATAAAATGAGATAGGTTAAACTAAAGCCATTTAAGTCTAGTTTCTTTGCAATGTTGTGTGCCAAAAATTATCAAAATCGGCCAATGGTTCACAAAATTATTTAAAAAATATAAGTGGCACATTTTTTATTGAGACATGGTGTAATTTCTGTAATCACGTTAAGTCTCAGGGCTGATTATTCCAACTGAGTATTTTAATTGTACGTTAATTGCAGTTATAAATCTACATGCATATCTGACTGCAGCTAGATTTCAGTTTGTAGAAAAAAAACTAACAACATTGATTTTTTATTGCTGTTAATTCATTAACATGTTAGCATGATGGCTATCTAATACACTGTGTCTAAAACATCCCAAATCTTTTCCCATGTAACTTGAAAAACGACTAATACGTTTTAATAACTTTTGGCATAAATATTCCTGACACAACAAATAAGCATAAAATTCCCAGCACAATTTGAAACAAAGCACCATCCAAAAGCAAACTCAGTAAACTTAAGTAATCACAGAAAACTTACGCAATTAAGATAATCAGATATTTTCATGCAAAAATATTAGTAAATGAAACCGATTCTAGAGGCAGTGAGAAAAATTTTCGCCCCTAGCCATGCACCTGTGACAATTTTAATCTGGCCTCTGCACATTTCTTTATTTCATTGCATTAAACTGCACATGCAGGACAAAATTTTTCTTTGGAATAAATAATAATTAAAACAAACAAAGAACAGCCAGTGGCGTGAGAAAGATTTATGATTGGACCTCATCTCCTGGGTTGATAAGACCTTGCACAGCGCAGAAGAGTGATCCGTAAGCACCAACAGTACATAGTATCTCTTGATTCATGTCAATATTGCGACCAAACAATGGAGAATATGTTTCGGACAGCGCTTTCACCAGGTGTGGATTACCCTGCAAACAATCAACATTTGTTTGTTTAAAATTACTCAAAAAGTTAACAGTTGTACAGGGTGCGGCAAAAAAAGTAGCCCCCCAAAGTTTGTCGCTGTTTTCTCAGCAACCGTTTAGAATTTTAACTTGAAATTTTACACATTTATTTGCTGAAACCAGTTGCATCTAACTGCCAAACAAAATTTGATTCTGTTGAAAAATGACAGAGTTATAGACTTTTTAACATGACCGCCTACCGATTTTTCGGCATTCAAAAATGTTCTGGCTTCGATGCCAATTTAATAACATCGTGGAAACAACACAGTTAACTAATGATCAAATGCCAAAATTCCGTTGTCACTGTGAATGTTCGAAGTGTCCACCGCCAGCTCCAACACAAGCCTTCAGTCGCTTTGAGAAGTTTTTCACTGATTTGTCGATCGTTCCCTGTGGCAGGTTGCCCCAGATAACCTGAAGCGCTTGCTAGAGTTCAGCGATTGTCTTCGGCTTTGTTTTAAGCTTGCAGTAAGCTTCCAACATTGCACCCACACATGATAGTCCATTGGGTTCATATCCAGCGAATTTGGAGGCCACTGGTCTCTGGTGATGAAATCTGGACAATTGGTCCGCAGCCAGTTATGTGTGCTGCGCTGCGTTGCCTGTGACGCGCCATCCTGCTGAAAGATAAATCCAGTGGCCAGCCAGCGACTGTTTTAAAGGAAGGATAATTTAATGATAATTTATAAACATATTTAGCATGAACATTTTTGAATGCCAAAAAATTGGTAGGCTGTCATGTTTAAAAGTCTATAACTCCCGTCATTTTTTAAGAGAGTCAAATTTTATTTGGCAGTTAGATGTAACAAATTTCAGCAAATAAACACGCAAAATTCCAAATGAAAATTCCAAGCCATCGGTGAGAAAACAACGAAAAACTTTAAAAGGCTACTTTTTTTTGCCGCACCCTGTATATGGCTGTTTACGAAAAACCCATAATAAAGTTACGAAGCATGATTTACCTTATGGGATCATACAATTTTACTTGCAACCGGACAGAAATAGATGCCCCGTACCTTTTTAACCCAGGGACAGACTAGAACTCGATTTACATATCCCAAAGGGACAAAAGGATGAGTTGGCCTTGGTGTTCGTTATATACCAAAATAGTTTATCTGCCCGCAAACAGTCACCCATCCAAGTAATAACCATTTGACAGCAACCCGACTGGAAGTTGAACCCACAACCCCTCTATCGTAAGTCCAACATCTAACCATTATGCCACCAACCTACCTATGCAGTGTCAAAAAAGCAAAACAGCCTTGCCTAACTGTGACACAAATCATTCAAGGAAGCCAATATAAACCGGCTATCATTCATTAACTGCTGCAACCTACAACATAACGATTAACTGACAATTGAGCAATATTACTCACAGAGCTGCGTGTGTATTGGTGAACCAATGGATTGGAGCTGGCCGCAACCTGCTTCAGAGCTTCTGTCACGACCGACGGTGGCATGTAATCGGGAAAACCTTGACCCAGATTCAGTGCTTTGGTCTCGACTGCCAGCTTTCCGAATTCAACCCTTTGCACATTACGCATTATGGTCATTACGCCGAATGCTCCCAGCAAACATAGATAATATTATAAACAAAAAACCCCACTAACGCAAAGGCGAACGTGCAACAGTAATGCAGTATTCACATGTTACTAAAGCTGTATGTCACAACTATGAAACTAAAAATGCCTACATTAGGCCCGGAGCGAACAGAATCTAAGTTCATCGCTCCCAGCAACGATGTTTCATTTACACTCACCAGAGAATGCCAGATGGTGCAACCGGTCTCGCTCAGCCGTACTGGCTTGATAATGCAAATTATCCCCACCCCCTGTCATTTAGCACCTTTGTTGAGGGTGAGCCCTTTTGAATTTATGAAAAAGCTTTATGGACCCTAAAACTAGAGTCTTCCAGACAGCCGATGGTGAAAATTTGGTGACCCTAGCTTGCATCATTTTTGACCGATCCACCCGTGTGACAGACAGACGGACAGATGGATGGATGCTGATGATTTTATCAACGTCTCACCAAGTGCCAAGCATCCCATATGAAATCCTCAACTGACTACAAATGAAATTATAAATCAGATAAAATATTCTATGCCTTATAATAAAATAAAAAGAAGCATAACTGTGATGACCGTTTACTCTGAGAATAAAAATAAATGCCAGCTAATGCTTGCTGCAAAAATTTCATCAATTTCTGTATGTGCTTCACTGTTCTTACAAAGTCTAGATGACAATCACACAGGCCTATACATTCACATAGTGGTCATTTTCACCAATGCTATTCCTTCATCGCTTTGATGTTATTGATAATTCAGCAAAGAAAGAGCAACTAGCCTGCATAAATCTGCTCTGGTAATTCCCAACTATTGTCAGCTAAAATGGCTAAACCTGAAGTAACCCTGGAATAATTGGGTGAGCTAAACAAGTAGTTGTTTTTCATCAATTCCCAGAGTTTATTTTTGGGCACCCAACCTAAACTGCGGTAACAACTAAAATAAATAACTGTATTAACTGTTGGTAACCAATAACAGTTATTCAAGAAAAACCCTGGTAAAATATTGTTACGGTTCAGAAGCTATTTATGAAAGATAACATAGCAATAAAAGTTATACATTAAAAATCACTATTTAAAATAAGCAGAAAAAACAACTATCTTACCACACACTGGGAACATGGCCTTCAAAACGCTTTGCTATGCTGTGTTTCTGACTGGCCATCTTGCACTGAAACAGTACAAGCAGCAAAATCAAATGCTAACCACTGTAATGCAAAAGCTGATACTTCAACTCAGCTGGTCACAGTTCAGAGTACAAAGCTCAGATTAGACCTACTGAATACAACAGCCCAGGTATATGTACACATTAAGCAGGCAGTGCATTAGCATTATTAGCATACCATCAAATGATGTATAGTAGTCTGCAAAATCTAGACACTTTCTGATGAATCATTTCTGTATTTAATACCTGCAATTCATGTAATTTGCTCATTATAATATTTTTTCTTATTCTTACCACAATGTGCAGTAAGCAGCATAATTGAGCACAAACCACAAGGTAACAGAACTCTGTAACTGGGAAAATATCCAGTAAAAATTAAAAAAGGTCTACTGATAAAATGAAAAAAAACTGGCATTAAAAAACTCAGAATCATCCAGAATTAAAATATTTAACTACCACAGTACAATAGACACTGAAACAGTACAGTAGACACTGAGCATTAGTTGCTTAAAATAACCAAAATACATAGAATAGAATAACAGTCTACTTAATCTAAACTACACAAACAGCAAAATTTTCTCACCCACTGTATAACACAAGAAGGTAACAGCAGACGAGACTGGTACAAGTGTTTCAAAGTAATCAAAGACTGTTGCCACTCACAGTATGGTACAATGTGTCTGCAATTGAGAGCTAGATGTTGCAGCATGACAGCATTTCAAACCTACAAAATCAACAATGCTTATCTAAAATACAGTACACCTGTCAGCCACTTTGCTTAGGTATTATGAAAAATATTATTACATTCATAAAAATTACTAATTGCCAATTGGGACACATACTAAACAAAGTAAAATCCCGCCCGACATAGTATAGGTCATTTCGGGGATGGCCTTTACAGGCAAAATGCACACAAACACATAATAATGGAACAGTAAGTTTAAACTTTACAGAAACACAAAACACAAACATGAGCTTAACCTAAAATTGTAAGAACTCCATTATACGCATGCATATGTGATTAAGATAATGGTAGTTCTAATAATCTTCCCTGTTATCCTCCAGACAGTCATCAATTGATATGATAAAACATGAAATACGCAAATGTGGTAATGATAAACTTTAGACCAGCAAAATAACAAATTTCAATTTAGCCAGAATCTTAGATCTGATTAAATTTAAGCCATAATTTTATGCAAATACAGAATTTCACACAAAAATACAAAATTATGGAGACAAATGCAAAATTTTGAATTGCTACAAAATCAGTGACAAACTGAAAATATGATTTAAAATGCAGCATGTTTAAATTACACTGGCATAGCCATAAGGGGCACTGGGAACATGTGCCTTCCCTCCCCTGGAGTCTACTCCATCAGTAAAAATAGTGCCAACACTGCACCAAAACACTTCATTATCACGCCAAATCATCATATCATCAGACGCAAAGCGATCAGCCAAAGTGTACCGCCGTTGCCAAGGCCAAAAGTTATAAAAAATTCTGGAGATGGGGTACAGTCTTCCCCATCCCCAATCCGCTGAAAGCGTCCCCTACATACTACATCCAGATCCTGACTATGCCACTGCAGAATTTATACGGTTAAAATGGTCCGGGCAGAACAGTGAGGTCACTCATCGTACTTAATTGTCTGTCATGTACAGCATGTACTGATTCTTTTACTAAGCGCCCATACAAACTGCATGATGAAAAACTTTGCAGCAAACCTGGGACCATAAACACAAAACGAAACCAAACCTTTTGCCACATTACAATAACCTATGTAAACATATTAATTAGCAGCATACAGTACGCATAATTTGCTTAGATGCAATGCAAGATACGCTTACAGGCCTTGCATGAGCTCGAGATATCTGTTCCTTATGCTACTGTAACTGACACGCCCACTTTTAGTGCCGATCAATATGTCACCAAACAGTACTGCATAACATCGACTACCGCACACAGAAATATAATACTCTGTCACTGTAACATAATATACCAAAAATACGTTGACTATATATGATAAATCACTTACAAAACAAGTAATTACAGTTATTCGATGTTCGCAAACAACCGGAAACACACCTTCACTAAAAGTCAAAAAGTAGATAACATGCCCATAGTTAAATAAGTAAAATTACGGTGAAACAAACCAAACACAACCTACTGTAAAAGTCCAAAATGCTAAAAAATAGATTTTTCGTACATAAAATCGGCTACCCGTAGAAGTATAAAAAATTTTTCCAAATTGTATTCAATGATTTGCTGCTTGTAGTTACGTCATTAAGCTAAATTAAACTTCAAGTGCAAAATTTTGTGACGTATTTTGTGACGTCAGTATTCAGTAGTGCGGTATACTATGTAGGTCAGTGCGTGTAGAACACACATCAAGTTTGAATTCGAAACGTAATATTTGATATTTAAACCTAACTGCTAACTTCTTTTCGGTCTAGTCTGCGCCGCAGTACGATGAATTTGCTCATCGATCATTCTCATATTGTGGACTTTGCGCCGCGGTAGGCCTATCAGGTAATAAATACTCTTTGCTATAGGATACGTGTTTTGCTGTGCTGTTGAGGCTGGGCTTCGTTGGACGGTTGTCTGGGGTTTATATATGTATTGTTGATTTCCAAAAGGTGTCGACTCTGGCGAGCGACTTCGTTGACTTTGTGTTCCAGTTTATCCGCATATTTATCCGAAGAAAGCTGCATTTGACCGTTGAGCGGACGTTCTTCATTGCACTGGCGAACTACTAATCTATGTTCCGGTTCATTGTGCCCTTTTCTTTGTGCAGTAAGTTGCAGATGTCATTTTTTTGTGCATTTTGACGTTATATATAATGCTTATGATTTTTTATGGTTTGCTGCGGATGTCGCGATAGGGTTAGGGCTGTGATTGAAGATAGAGTTAGGGATAGGGTGGGTTAAGAATATGATTAGGAGATGGTTAAACTAATAAATTGCCGTTTAATTACATAGTTAACTTTTGCGACATTTGCATATTCGCACATGCACAATCCACTTTTTACCCATAGCTGCTGATTTCATACCACCATAAATTATGTCCCATGATGGAGGAAAAGTTACCACAGAATATAAAACTAAAACATTCTTCATAGAATTGATCATTTTTTCACTGTTGTGGAATAAAACCTCATACAGGTGATGCAAAAGTTGCAGGGCAATGTAAGATTTGCTATCAGTTGAAGTCTCCTGGCCAGGCTTTGGGTAAAAAGCGGATGTCACAACAGCTAACTCTGTAATAAGGCCTAACCTTAACCGTTATCTTAACCCTATCAGTAACCATAGCTCTATCCCTATTGTGACATCCACAGATCTGCACATCTGCTGATCCGCTTTTTACCATCGTCCTGCTGGCCAGTTGTCACGAGCATGACGGCAGCAAAAACTAATGAAAACAGTTTTGGTAGTTTTCGATAATTTTTGGTACTGAAAACCTTAACCCTAAAACTTAACCTTAACTGAGAACTACCAATAACAACCAGTTGGTTGTTTTCGGTAGTTTTTAGTTGTTTTTGGTATTTAATGCTACCGCCAGCAGCAGGCTCTAGTAATATGTGGATCAGCGGATATGCGGATCTGTGAGTATTATTTTAGGGTTAAGGCTGGGGTTAGGGATAGTCTTAAGATAAGGGTTAGGGATAAGGACAGCTTAATTGCTGGATTACCTGTTGCGATATTCGCACATTGGCTCTCCGCTTCTTACCCATAGCCACTGGCAGTGTTTGCGTTGACTGCACAGGCACCAAATGTGATCAAATCCGGTATGGATCATGAGAATTACGGCGAGGGTTAGGTTTGGTTAGTCATCTGATCTGATGACATAATAATCATATTTTTTGTCACTGTCAGTGCTGTGTTGTGTGACACTCAGCAGTGCTGAGGGCATAGAGCAAGAGTTGTCTAAGTGTGGAATTGTAGTACTGTACTGGCAAAATAGTGGTGAATATGTATGGTGTCTCTGGCTTCTCAAGGAGGAATCACGACTTACTTTCACCAGTATTGACGGAGTATGTACGATAAGTTTATGGTAAGATGTAATCACTGAAGTGCTCATAGATTGATGTATGGACAGTAGAGCTGTCAGATTAATGCACTAACTGTTAAACAAGTAATTTGATCAAAGCTCATGAGACACGTGACAGCCTAGCAGTTCCTGTTCGCAGGTTGTCTTGGTCTATCTCCATCTATTTCATCGCAGTTTGCTCTTGAAGTCTGCATGCGCCGCAGTCGCAAATTGCAAAAAAAACCCACTAAATTCACTTATTTTGAGGGTTCAAGGTCATTCAGGGTCATCATTGTTGACACCACTAAAAGCTTGTCACTATTGCTTGTTATGATAAGCAGCATGTCTGTGCCTATCTGCAACCGTTTTCATACAACACCAGCCAATAATGGTAAAATAACCACTTTTAAAGGGGGTAGCCATCTTTGATGCAAAGCTGCACAGGCCGCCTTGAACTTAAGGGGTCGGGACTTGGACAGCTAAAATCTATGTTGAATGGTGAAAATTACATAGGGCCTATGCAGGTTGTCTTGGTCTACATTGTGGGCCAAAAAAAAACCGGATCTGTTTGAGCGTTGATAACTCAGCAATGGTTAGTGGTAGAAAGACGTGTTATACGTCAAAAGTTTCAAAACGCTGTAAAGAATAAGCAACAAATTTGCATACTGAAGCATTTAAATATTTTTTGCCTAATTTGCATAAATATGCGTCATCTCTGAAATTCTGCCAAATCTGACTGTAACGCATGGATTTAACATGGATATTTGAGCTTTTGTAACTTAACGATGTTTGTTGATGGAAAGGTGTGTAATATGTCAAAAGTTTCAAAATTGTGTACTGAAGAAGTGTACAACTTGCTTGTTTCAGCATTTAAATATTCTTTGCCTGATTTACACACATCTGCTCTACTCCGAAAATCATGCTAAATTGGCAGTAACACATGAATTTAAGATAATTTTCTTTCAGCATACAGTGAAATATCAACAATCGTTAACACATACGTTGAGTTTGAATGAATCGACATAGGCAGTTGCCCAGCTTTTGCATTCATAACCGTCATCGGTCTTTTTAGACAGCTGAGCGATCGCTGGAGTCAATGTGTTCAGGATCAGCTGAGCCCAGCATTCGATTAGCACGCGTTTTAGCTGGTCAGTTACTGAATTTTTGTGACCGTGCTATCTGTTGCAATGCCCCGACACTGCATTATTCACAGAATTTAAATCTGGACTTTATGGCAGTGAGTTTTTGAGTTCAACGAACTCGGGCACACGGGAGTTCCTGCAAATGCCTAATTTCAGCGGTAATGAAGATTTATGCAAATTAGGCAAAGAATATTTAAATGATTTGCTATGCAAGTTTGGCCCTTTTTGGCCAACATTCTAAAACTTTTGACATATTACACTCCTTTCTACTGGCAACCATCGCTGAGTTATCAACGCTCAAACAGGTCCGGTTTTTTTGGCCCACCCTGTATATCCAGCCATTTTGTTGCAATTCACTGTTGAAATGTTTGCTTCAGTCAAAAATTATGAAAAATTCAACAAAACCCTTTTTTGAGGGTTTGAGGTCATTCAAGGTCATCAATGTTAACCAGTTCAAAAAGCCCGTGACCAGTGCTTGTTATGATATGCGGCAAGTCTGTATATACTTGCAACTGTTTTCACACTATAAAGGCCAACTGCAGCAAAATAACATCTTTTTAGATGGGGTACCCCTCTTTGACGCCCTCATTCAAGAGGAACCTCCTCACTCATGGGCACAAAATTTTTGTCACAATAAACTAGATTCCTTGCGGCAGCCCACAGTGAAGATCTCATAGTCTTAGCTTACATCATTTCGACACAATACCGCGGATAGATGGACGCCTCGATGATGGCTAAGATGAGCTTAGCACTACATGCTGTCACGTGTAAAAAATTAAGACATGTTAAAAAAATTAATGCATATGCATAAATTTACTACATTCTGTGAAGCAGAAGTTCCAGTGTTCTGTTAAACTGCGGTTATTTGACGATCGAATGAATTCAAGTCATTTAACTGTTGTTGCCATTTCATCGCTGCTGTAAATAGTAATAATATTCAGATAACAGTGTGCAATTTGGTTCTTCAGTTGTCATTGGTTTTTCGTGATTCATCATTTTCAAGTTCTGACATTCAGTTCCCTCAGCAATATTAATGATGCTTTATTAATGCATTAATGCATGCATTAAAAAATTAATGCTTTGACAGCTTGAATGGACAGTGTTGTCAGGAGTCCGAGATGAGAGGCTGTTTGCATCTGTAATTTGTTTGAGACGTGTGTATTATATAAATGTGAATATAACATATAGTTAGTTAGTTAGTTAGTTAGTTAGTCAACGAGCAAGGCGTTAAGCCCAAAGGCTGCTAGGCCTGAGTCACAAAGTCACAGTGCAGGAAAACAGATCAAACAGATCACGACGAGAAACTGCGGCCAAACAGAAAGGACTTCAGCCCCTTCTTGAATGTATGTATTCAACATATGTAGATATTTGAGAGTTGGTAAGTTGTCAGTCTCAGTCAAAATTCCCAGTGCAAGTTGCAGCGAAGCTGACCCGAATTTTCTGCAATGTCGTCTAGCGCCAAATGAGCTTGGACTGTGTTTCGACGTGATTCAGTGAGTTACTTAGTGGGTTTTGTTAGATAAACCCATCTAAAAATCCACCCCAAACTGTCTTGCTGTCTGCCTGTGAAGCTTAATCGAGGAACTCGCTCGACTCAGTCTTTCGTCCAACAGGGGTAGGTAAATCGAGTTCCAGCCTGCTTGGCTAGCTGGAGTTAAGTCAGGGCATGTTCATCTGTGTCGGCTTGTAGGTAAGCTTTGTGCCGGTTATGATTCCATATGGCAGGTGATACTAAGTACTTCTTAAGATGGCTTCCCATGAAGAGCTAGTGGGATACATACCGGTAAGTGTGACTGATGGATACAGATGTACAGATGTCCTACGTGTATTATCCGTAGCAATAGTAAGTCACTGATCACATCTAAAACTGGTGTTATAAACCCACCGCAGAAAACTCACTCTCAGCTCTAATTTCAGTTTCTCATTTTATCAATACTGAAGTGTTTTTTATGTTTCAGTTTTCGAACTTTGAACCTGTTCACTTGGCAAATTTTCCGGAAATTTTCTTGATGCGGACAGTATCTATCAATGCTTATTTTGGTAACTTAAAACACACAATAACCCCTAAAGGCATCGTGTTGGGTCTTTTAAAAACTCCAGGAGAGTTTTTCAACCTTGAGTGCATTGGTCTGATGATGACATTGCTGGTGTTGGTGATAATTGGTATAGAACTCAGTGCTCGATCTGTGTAATTATATTGTAGGTGTTCTCCCGCACAGGCACACAGGGCACTGTTTGGTTTATCTCACGGATGCAAGCTAGCTGATAGGTTGATTAGGTGGCTGTAGGCCCGGCAGTCTGGCCCAGTGTTTACGTGTTTCATCTTTACTGTGTAACAGCAACATCAGTAGCACTGCTGAATGCTGGTAGATAGTTCTAGATACTAGATATAGCTGGTATTGGTTGCTATCTCGTCACTGGCTAGTGCCTACATATTGTAAGTTTCTAGTTTTGTATTGCAGTATATTGCGTTAAAATATTAGCTGCTACTAAAGCAGAAGGTTATGTTTTTATCTGCATCCGTTTGATCATTTGTTTGTTATCCAGATTTTAACTTACAAACTTATTTTGATGAATTTTTTCGGATAGGTGGGGACTAGGTGGCCATTCTGGTGGCAATTTTTAGGTTAGCTGTAGTTACTCATTGCATTCACTAGGTTGCACTATTATTCTTGGCAGAGGTTTGAGTCCTCTTGATCGCTTCTAGTTTCAGTCAAACTAAGGTTCATTTTTTTGCTTTTTTAGTACTGTTCGATTATGCTTGCTCTGATACCTTCCCACTGATTCAAAGCATTATGCATTACCTAGGCTCTGTCATACAGTCGCTTTTGATCTCTATGTCTGTATAGTGTATATAATTATTTGCTTGGCTGTCAGTTTTTGCTTTTTATCACAGCACATTTTTGTGTTTGCTTTTCTGTGTATCTTCTTTTTGTTGTTCGGAGACTTATCCGTTTTTTCAGAATCAGTGTGTGCCATTTTGTGACTGCCATTGCTTGGAAAAGCAGACTCATGTCTCTGAAGTGATCTGGTGAATTAGTTGTGTGGGACGTTATATGGGCTGTGGCCCGGTGCATTGTTTGATGATGTGATTGATGAATGATTTGCACTGCTAGGTGATTATCGTGCTGATTAGCTCATTGAGAGCTCGATCAATGCTGTAAGCGCAGTATACCTGGAATAATATTTAGATAAAGAGAACTTGATTTAATTTTAATTCAGCTGTGTGGCCGTAACAGCATTAAACTAACTAAATATGCTAGTTTAAAAAGTTTTATTTAGTATATTTGGACTAACTAAATAAACTACATCACTATGACCCATTAATTCGTTTCTGTAATCCCAAAAGTGCTTCACAAAGCTTTTGAACGGATTTTCAGTGCACGTTTTTTGAAATAAAAAACGTTGAGCAGGATTTTAAAAACGTTAAAACATGTAAAAAACGTGGCAAGAATAAAAAAACGTTAAAAAACGTTTTTTACATCTATGATTCATCCATGCGCGTAGTCACCGACGCCGTTGGACGGTGCTTACTGTAATGCATTACTGCTTGCCCATTGGTCAGTTCAGTTCAGTTACGTCGCTCTGTACGTGAATTACGTCTCTGTTCATGTATAAGCTGATATGTTTGTTAACTTTCTTTGCTGATTTTTTTTTCAATTTTTCAGCAAAAAACCATGCCTAAAACAGTGCGCGTTATATCTTCCTCATTCAGCCGTGTGTAGTGTGCCGTAGTCATTGTGTCGGTGCAACTATTTCAATGGTATATTATGCTATTGTGATCGTGCCGCCCACAGCCAGCGAATTATAGCATTTGATATACTCATATTGTCCATTGTTATGGCCCATCCCATGCCGTGGCGTCTTTGTGTGGCATAACACTTAATGGTTGTGTTTGGAGGTTTTATTGCGCCGCCCACTGTTTACAGTAACAAAGGTGTGGGAGTGACACAGACCCCTGGATGATTAATAGCTTCTTGTATCACCTAGTTTCCCGCTTCTAACTAAGTGTTTGGGTTATGTTACCATTGTGACCTATGGCTCGAACCTGTTTTGACAAATGCTGCTTACTTACAGTACTTACTAAGTCTGTTATGTCTGTGGGAAGATCACGCAAACACTTTTGAATAGATTGTAACACAATTTTGCACTGCGGTCACATTGGACCAGATAAGTTATGTTATAGGGTGTTTACACGATCGAGCAAACATCGAACTGGCTCAAATGTAGGCTTAGGCTCGTAGCCCACAGCTGATCACGTGTTATAGGCCTTCCAATTACAACCCGCCTGCCCTCCTAATTAGCATGCTAATTACCATAGAACGTCCAGCTAGCTGCTCGATGTTTGCTCGATCGTGTAAACACCCTATTAGTGGATAAGCCCATCTATAGGCACATTTAACATCTGTCTGAAAAGTTCCGGTTAGGATAATCCACTTTCCGTGTCGCTGATTATTTTTTTAGCTGTATACATTACATCATTATAATAGAAGTAGAAAGTGCATGGCCTGAATAAATGCATTATGTCTAGCCCCTAGAATTTCTAGGACCAGTCACATAAGCGTCGGAACCGAGGAGGCCCAGGTCTCTCATTTTCTACATTGCAGCCGGCCCGGGTATTGACAGTGCTTTTCCGGCGTTTGAAATAGCGCACTTGACACTTGAATTTCAAGTTACAGCCAAGAATGGCCCCGAGATAACCAGGGAAGTGTGTATAAAGAGTCAGTGCAGTAGGGCGTTTAGTGTGGCCTAAATTATGCACTATATATAGGACCGGGTATAGGTTGTTTTTAGAACCGCCAGGTCAGTATTGAGTAGGTGGCCCTGATGTATTCATAATTCACAAGCAGACGTATATTACACGCACTATATGTAAGCAGTTTGTATATTATATATTATATATTATATTATATTATATATATAATA
>Ga0209671_1001926_pt1 | contig 18328 bp, 11 predicted proteins | sample WorMetHERISLAND2_2_FD_187401 | JGI IMG/M metagenome (GOLD analysis project Ga0209671, IMG submission 187401) | Marine gutless worms symbiont microbial communities from Max Planck institute for Marine Microbiology, Germany - Olavius geniculatus... | ecosystem: Host-associated > Annelida >...
ACAGTGTATATCTGGTGCATCACGACTGCTTTGCTAGTTAAGGCTATTATAATGCACTCCTTACTATTTCTGTTACTTTTTGATAATAAATATAAGATTTAGCAAAATATGCACAAACAATTTCTATATACTGGCACAATGTGACCGATATTCTCTCAATCAGTGATCACATGTTTGATGGCAAATATAAATTTCATCTGCTGAATATTTGACTAACAATATCTAAATTAAACTGATCACCATTAACATCGCTGCAAAATATCATTTCCGGCAATACAAACTTCTGCACTAAAAATCATGTGCACAGTTGTGTTGTAACAAAGGGGGGGAATTGCCCCTTAATTTTTGAGGTGTCAGATAATTGGCACAAAATCTTTTCTTGGCTGAAAATTTGTGTCCAAAATGCAAAATTTGGGAAAAAAACCATTTTTAAAGCATTGAAAGCACAATTAAGATTCTAAGCACTCATAATTTTCTCTGTTGGAAATTTGTGCTGTCCGTCAAAAAAATGCAACTTCTTGCTCCGGCTACATTTAACCCACAATGCACAGAAAATGTAAAACAATCAATGAAGCAATCTTATGAAATTATGTATGTAAAAAAAGTAAACGTACTTTCAGTCGTTGGTCTCTGAACAGTAACTTGTGTCCAGTTTCATTCAACTGTCGCATTCAAACAACAACAACACACTACAAAATGACGCTAGCCCAGTGTCTTCTGAACTGAAAATTGGACACTGGTTATTCTGCCATGGGAAACTTCAAAACAAATTATGATATAATGACTATTTGCATGCCTTTTCACTTCAGAATACAGAAGCCTGCATGGAACAGAAAGACAGACAGACAGAGATGAGTAGACGGACATGCTAAACTAACTCACATGGTTGTAATACTGGAACGTGAAAAACCCAAAGTCAAGGGGGGGGGCGACTTATATGTGGGTCAATCATTTAAGACAAATTTTGACTTCAAAAGTTATGGGTTGGCATATGCATATGCATATGGTATACACCATCCTCACGTCTCGGTTAATTGGGCAATATACAGCATTTAGTGTAACAACCACATAAAATCCGACACAGAATAACTGCTTGTACCAATACAATGACTGAATAATAGATAAAATAGTGTATCAGTTCACAGGTATGTACACATCTGTAATAAGAGCATTGGGCAAGGCAGCTGTAATGTACCTCAAGCCATCCAATCTTGCTGTCATGGCTGACCGATCCAATTGTCATACCAGACATCAGATCCACTGCAACAAAAAATCTGTCAGTGATTGCCAACTGAAGAAAAAACAGCATTCAAATACGTTTAAAAAGTTTAAAATTAAAAAAGCCAATAGCTCAGCACAGGAAACCCTTCTCAGAGCTACGAAGCGTCACCTGTCATACGATTTTGCACAGTGCTACCTGCAACCTGACACAGCTAGGCAGGCCGGGACTCAATTTACTTATTATTATTATTATTAATGACATTTATATCGCACAAGTTCGATGGAAAGGAATGCAGCAAATGTGCCAACCAAGTCAACTGTTACACGCTGTCAGTAGCATCTTGAGATCGGAAAGATGTTGACCTTGGTGACTGGTTATATACCAAGATGGTTTAGCCATTGGCAGAAAAACCGAAACAGTCAGCTCTTGAAATACAAATTGTTTGACCCAACGAGAGTCAAATCTACAACCTCTTGATCATAAGCGACCACAATAATTACATGCAGCAACGTATGAGAAAGACGACTGCAGCCACTCACTGATAGCAATGGTCTTGAGATCAACAAGATATGCCATCTTTTTGTTGTCAGCAACTCCACGATGCTTACGCTCATTAATACGCACGCTGCAAGTAAACCATAATTCACACCAAATCAATGCTGGAGCCAAAAGACACTATTGTGACAATATGGATACGCAGACTCAACAAAATCAATAAAATACAATGCTCCTCCAAAACACAAAATGAGCAGAATCAGCAGAACAATTACAAAAGAAATTACTGATGCAATCAAAACTTTTTCAAGGCCAAGACTTTTTCAAAACCAAAACTGACACTTTATTTTTTGTCTTCAAGATGAGCCAAGACCAAGATCTTAATCTGAAGGACTACATCAATTAGAGAAACTAGATAATAAGTAAGTAAGAGTATGGCACTGGTATGGGATAAAGAAAACAAACAGGCCACATGGTCCAATTCAAACTATCCATACATGTGACATGAACTATCCATATCTGCAAACTTGCAGGAGATTAGATAAGAAAAGACTAAAGACCTGATGAGATGTGGATTGATAAACTCAGTCCTGACTGAGCCGAGAATCTCATTTTGTCCATACTCCACCACTGTCAGCTCACCAGCATTGTAAATAATGCACACCTTACACACGATAGAACTTAATGTCAAAACTTGATTTACACATGTCATAAATATGACAACTACATCTCTTGTTTCAGCTACAAAGCTCATCTCATGCCGCCCATGCTGTAATCTTCTTCAGGACATCAAAACCTTCAAAATACAGGACATTTATCAAGACATTTACCAATTTGACAATCCAGTGAGCACAACAAAAGTGTATACAAATACTTCTTTAACTGGTAAAAATGACAAGGCACAGAAAACCAGGATCACAACACTCAAAAGATACAACACTTTGATAGCCCCCACGTACTCCGACAATGAGCAGATGATTCAATCTTTATGCAGAAGGCCATGTTGGGTTATCATGTAAATTGCTGTGTTGGAAATATTTTTTTTAACTTTGCAAGTTTTTCAGGACAAATCTGTATTTAAGGACATTTAACAACAACCTTCAAATCTCAAAGACGTCAAGCACTCACGTTCTCATTGTCAAAGATGTATTTCTCGTGTCCACCGGTAGCATGCCACGCAACCTACATCAGTAGACAGCAGACTGAGTCATTTATGACCTAGAAACTACAAATCATGCTGCAATAACAAAAACAACTAAGCAATATATCTGTAATTTTCTATACGATTTGACGACATGTACAGATAAGTACAAAGCTGTGTGGCCAGTACATTTGTCAGAAATAAAGCCACTTCTAGCAGTGTATGTAAATATTCACAGTTCTGCATCCGCCTTAACTTTAGGTCTGGGTCCCACGTTGGTGTCTGCAGTAATCTGTTTGAAATGTGAAACTTGTGCTTGTTTTTACACCTAAATTTTTTTAGCCTAAAGTCGAAAAATGACCAAAGTTATGTGCAACTATTCAATAAACAGCATGCTGAAATGCGCATACCGATGTGTTCCCCTACAGATTTTTTTGCAAATTTGAGGCAAGGGATTATACACTAGACTAATAATTACAGATGGAGCCTGGCTGTGGCAGTTGAACTGCAGCTAACCGACCTCACTAAGCTTAGTGGTCTGCAGATCTCCAACGATCAGCGTGTCGGAGGAGTGTGCGACAATGTAACGGTCGTTCCCCTGGATTCTCACTTCATCAATTTCATATCCATAGAAAGACTTCAGCACAACCCTCATGCTGGTCGACAAGTTCTTCACAATCACCTGCAGAACACAGCCAGAACAATGCTAACATTAGTGATAATGTTACATATGGAGGGTGGCCTAAATAAAAATACCCCCACAAACAATATGCAATTTTTCCACAAGCAGTCAAAATTTGTGACGTCAAAGCTTTCATATTTTCAACAATATTAATGCATGCATCTATTTTTAACGCATGCATTAATGTGTTAATCAACTCATAATTATATTGCTGATATTCTAGTAGACTACATCGACAGGGTGACTGGAATGAGGAGTGATGAACTCGTGGCTGTGTTGCAGAATCGTGACAGTAGTGATGACCTTCAATGACCTTAAAACCTAAAATATGGGGTTATTAGTGATTTATTGGCAATTTTTGGCTGCAAAAGAATGAGTTGCGTCGAAATGGATGGAGATAGACCAAGATAACCTTTTTTTTAATTACTTGAATATCGTTCAAATGTGAAATAACCACAGTTTAAAAAAATAGCGGCCTATTTGAACACCTGCTTCACAGAATTTGGTAAATTTATGTATGTGCAATAATTTTTTTGATGCGCGTTAATTTTTTTAATGCGCGTTAATTCTTTAATGCATAAGGGCATTAATTCATAACCTCTAGTCCAAATGAATAGCAACAGCATGGCACTAATAACAAAAGATACCCAGCTGTGATAACTTCCAATGTAAAGCATCCCTGCTTTAAACAAAAAATCTGAGCTAATGCTCATGATACGTGCAAGAGCCTATGGCAGTTCCTGTTAGCAGGTTATCTTGGTCTATCTCCATCCATTTCGACGCAACTCATTCTTTTGCAGCCAAAAATCGCCAATAAATCACTAATAACCCCATATTTTAGGGTTTAAGGTCATTGAAGGTCATCGATGTTGACATTTTTAAGAAGCAGCATGTCTGTCTATCTGCAACCATTTTCATGTTAGACGAGACAATAGCAGTAGAATAACGTCTTTTAAGGGGGGTGCCCCTCTTTCGCCCCCTCGTTTGTGGGCATCCCCTTTACCCAGTGGCATAAAATTTTGTCACAGACATACGGTGAAAACCCAAAGTTTCTATCTCACCTGGTCTCCAGACGGTACCGTGTTGTGACAGACAGACAGAATTACAGTAGCTAATACGTGCTATAGTTAGCTATGCTAGCTCTCGCGTGTAAAAATCACGCATGCCTAAATATATTATTATTTATTCGCACAAAATGCATTTGTAAAAATACACAAAATGTGTACACAAAACGCACAGAAAGCAGTGAAAAATAAGTTAAAAAGTCATAAAACCTAAAAAGTCACCGTAAAGTATTACATGTTAGTTTGAACTGAACAAAAACTAGCAATCAGCAAATACATTGTGAGGCATAAAAACACACCAAATTTTTTTTACCATAACTTGAAGAAGGGTTATCCAATTTTAATAATTTTTGGTACACATATTTCTGACACAACTGGCCATCAAATGGCCGTTCACTTTCCCACCTCACCCAACGTCTGCTTCTGCACTACCTGGGAAGAACAGAACAGACAGAATGTGCATTAAAATCAACAAAAAGCTTTATAAAATTTCATTTTTCCGGATATGTGGCCAACAACAACCAATTAATTACAAAGTTTGACTGTTGTGCAGCAGCACGTCTATTAAATAGGCCTAACATTCAGGAATACTGATGAATTCAAAAAGCGACTGGTGGTGAAGTCTGGTGAACGATATCGACGCTGCTACCAATGAATGGAGAAAGTGTCTCTGAGCCAAGCTCATGTTCGTGGGCCAACATTTCAAACATTTTTATAGGCAGTTAAAAATAGACAATTAGAAAAACTATCAGCTAAAATGACGAAAATATGGACAAAATGTGTGTTTTGTGTGTTGTTTTGATTAAGCAATAATATTAAAGTAGTTAAAAATGTGATACTTTGTTCGTTTTCTTTCCCCAGGTAATGCTAAACAAACAATAGGTGAGGTGGGAAACTAAACAGTCATTTAATGGCCAGTTGTATCAGGAATATGCAAAACGTGTTGCAGTTGGATCACTTTTCTTCAAGTTATGATGAAAAAATTTTGGTGTGCTTTTTATGCCTCACAGTGTAGTGCGCCTACGATTCGAACTTCTGTTTTGACATATGGCGCGTTACAAATGCAGACTACTTACTTACTTTGACAGTATATAGGAAAAACTTGAAGATCATCATAGTGACCTGGCTAAGTCCAACATGAGTTATCTCAAACTTGTTGTTGTAGATGGTCTTCTTGAGACAGCAGTCAAACAATTCCACTCCACCGCACAGCGAACCCTTCTCAGAAACACACAAAGATGCATAATTCATCTTTACAAAATGATGCTAGTAAAAAATTAGCCAACACTTTTAAAACTAAAAACCAATTAGCAGCTGTAAAGCTGCAGCACAAAAATGTAAAATATTGAGCTGTTCTAAGCAGTTACTTCATACAACGACAAATCTCACTTTGAACTCAACCCTTATTCTACAACGACTAGAGTGTTCATATCATCAATCATTAACTCTCACCGCCGCTAATCCGGCTTGTATTTATTAATCTTCTCCATGTCTTCCTTATTTCACAGCAAGTTTCTCAACTCTCTCCCACAGCAAAGTTTCACTTCATCAGATAACGTTTACCTGACCCACTTTATTGACTTACCAGCCACCCACATGCTAACTCAATCTAACCAGACAGAGAGCCTCAGCTGCACTGAAGACCAAACTTGACAATCAACCATTAGATCCAACAGCAGCAAAATGAAATCACTGACTATGACTATTTATTTAGAACACACTTTAACACTGAACATTTTCTATCCCCTAATAAAACCCGTATCACAGACCTTATCAACACATAACACATGCTTTAAAACTTACAGCAACAATTTTCGAGCCATCTCTCTTCCATGCCAGTGCAGTGACTGTGTAGAGATTCTTTATCTCCTTGGGTTTGCCTTCGTCCCATGCACCTTTCCGTGGGCTCCAGTTGAACACTCTCAGCCTAACCGACACAATGCACATTCAGAGCAGCATATTTTCAGTTTCATACTTAATGAAAACAAATTCACAGTAGAAATAATAAAAATTTAAATAACTGACTGGTGACTGATGAACGTGGCAAAAATTCAAATTAGTCTGCTTTAGCTGAACGAATTTTATTAGAAATACAAAACGGTTTGTTTAACTGATCCATTTTTCTAGAATTATTTCAGATTAGTTTACTCCACCTACTGAGGCATAACTTACGGCACTGAATGGTCTATTTTGTGCTGATGTGCCGTTAAGAAAGTACTCACTCACTGAGGCATAACTTAATGCAAAAATAATACATAACTCAATACAACCAACAGCATATGCAATTGCTAATTATGACAATAATAATAAAAAAAAATTGATTAAGCATTAATTGGCCAGATTATGTCTCCAGTGTGTCCACAACACTGCAGTAGTAAGAACAGTGAGAAAGAAACTGCTGAATATTTATTTCTGTCATGTCCAAAATTCACAGCAAAATGCCATCGTCACTTTTGTGACTCTACTGGAATAACAGTTGTGTTCTCTGATTATCAGAACCTGGCAAAATTCCTCATCACTTCAAAGAATTTGTGCCAATCCTCTCCCTGATATGAGAACTCCCTGATGGCTCATTGGAATGATGACCAACATCACAACAACATCAGCAACAACAGTCATCAGTATGACGGACCTGTCATAGCTGCCAAAGACAATAGACTGTCCACCAGGTGAGCAAATGGCATTGGTGAACTCATGTTCATCCTCGCGACTGTAGTCAAACTGCTGCTGAATGCGACCATCGCGGCCAAACGCAAACACTCTTTTATCACAACCAGCCGCCATGAACGAATTCGTTGCCCATGCCAATGCATATGGTGGGCATATGTGCTGGCAGACTTTTCCCTAGAAATACACATCACATCATTAAAATACATTAAAAAAATTTTTTAACTAAACGAGAGTCCAAAGCTGAATCAACGTTTTAGTTTAAAGCAAAAAAGCTATTTCAACAGAAAAATTAATGGCAGTCGTCTAAATCAATCACTGTTGACATATTTGTCATATTTGGCCATATTTGTCTGTAATTTTAGAAGTCAAGAACTGCCAGTTTGTTAAATAGTACATTAGCAAAAAAAGTCAATCAGCAAACTGAACAAGAAGACTGATGAAAAAATATCAAAAATACAATTCAACAAGCAAGCAAAATATGGAATCATAAATATAAATGGTTGGTCAATGTGTGAAAACATAAAAATAAAAAACAAAACAACATACATATGGCAGATGACTTGATAAAAAAAAACAAACATTTATACTCATGTAAAAAAAAGCACTTGAACATAGAACTCTTGAGCATAGGAGCATTAGGACATTAAGAAAAGGCTAAAAAATTGCTGAATGAGCAAAATACTGGGCCACAAAATAAGCTTAAACTTCTCTGCGCAGCTTGAACGAGGTTCGAAATAATTTTTTATCTTGTCAGTAGTTTTCCAGCTAGCCATGTGACAATTAGGTATGCCTGACAATCTTCACTTATCATTTGCTGTTGCTTACTTGTGTTTCACCAGTTCCTTCATCCTCAAGAAAATACCGAACAATTGAACCATCAGCATGACCAGACAGAATGCCTTTGCCTGAAGGACTACAGTCATACACAAAAACATTAATTTTACAAACAGATTCTACTGACCAGTGCAACACACAGCCTATATACACTGTGTCTCAAATAACGTCCCACTTTGTGATTGTCCATATCTTCGTCAAATATCAACCAATTTTCAAACTTTTTACTGCCCCATTCTGTGGACAAGTAGCAGTAGTACGGTTATTAAACATCCCACCACGCCTTAACTGCGTCGCTACACTACCATGTGAAACTTAAATTGTCAAAAATCACTAAAATCTTAGTAATACATGAACAAAAATTATCTTCTGATACAAATTTCCACTAATTTTTATATTAAAAGTAAACGATGCTTAGTTTTTGATATATTCCTTGTTATTCTAAACAAAAGCAGCAAATATTATTGTAAATAATAATTTTTAATGCAGTAACATTATGCATTAGCTTAGACATTTATATCTGGCTACTGAGAACAGATTAAATGTCTAAGCTAATACATTAGTTCGTGCTTATACTTTTCGATTTTTGCCGTTTTACATCAGCGCTTATACAACATTAAATGAATTGCTTGCAGTTTTTTTATATATAATACAATAATAACCTAAAACTCTGTTTACTCAACTGCACACAGAACTATCAGGTGGAAGAGAAACAATAATCTGCAGACGTTTAGGTTCATTCACGTAGTTTTGCAGTAGCCACTGCTACCATTCAGTCTATTATTTTCATTACCCTTCCTTTGGGCATTCACAACTGTGCTTCCATATGCTATTTTCATTGTCAATTTATGTCCTTAAGCTAGCTTTTAGGCCTACATAGTGCTTTGCCCCACCCCTTGCATGTTTGCACTGCAGGGCTTCCTGTCAACATCTGATCCACTACTTCATTGACTTACTAGTTCTACATAAATTTAGTTACTTACTGACATTGATTAATCAATGTCACTCAATATAATGTCACCAATGAACAGCCTAGTAGACTGTGCAAGTTATTACCTGGCGGCAAGTGACACCACATATGAGTTTGCGTTGTAGAGAGTCGAAGATTTGTTAGACTTCACATTAGCAATGCGTACCTTCAAACAAAACAAAACAACAAATCCAAATATATATATAAAACAAATGCTGTAAAAGCGCATTGAATTCTCAAGCAAACTGCCAAGTAAAAACAAAATGCAGAATTAATGTAAAATTGCAGCATCTTAACAAGATATAGGCTTATGGCAACAATACGACAGATAACAGCATCATTATCTTTTAAATCACAACATATCTTTTATGCCCCCCCCCACTGAATCCTTTTAGAAAGTCCTTCCATCTCTTCTCCTTCTCCTTACCTTTTCCCATTTCATTTCTTTTATCTCCTTTCTTTCCTCTGTCCCTTTCCCAGGTGCCCTTTCCTAAATGTAGCTACTGTAAAGGGTCTGGAAAAATGAACATTATAAGCTCAACTTCAGTGGGATTTGGGAAAATAAGCCCCAGCTACCGTTAACTTTAAAACACTCTTAAAATAGCCTACAAAATGCATCTGAAATGCAAACTAGAGAAAAATATAATGTTTCCAGATGACTACTGTGTGTTGGTATTATGTGCAATTTACTGAGGTTTAACTTATATACCAACCATCCTTCCTCCAGCTTATTTAAATGGCTGAAAAACCTGCCTTTGGTAATTGTGACAGAGCATTTGCTCCAAAGTTAATGTGGTTTAGATGCTCATGCTAGTAGCAACCTAAGTTAGCCGCTTGCCCCCTTATTTTCTTATCCACTTGTTTTTAACCTGCACATTCTCTCGAAACAGATCAAACTTTTTCATATTCTCCACAGATTTCCAAATCATTAAACCCTTGTCTTCTAGTTCTACTGATATCCACACAACATTAACATAATCGTCATAATCTTTACAGTCAATATGTTATTTAACCAACTTACCCTGCCATCAGCAGTGCCAAATATTATCTGCTGATCTGGGGGCCAAATGAGGCACGTAACTGCACTCTGCTGGACAAACTTGTTGCAAATTGTCTTCTTGTCATTCCTGCGATCACAGGTGTTAGATAAGTGATACTTCCACATTACACAGCAAACTGTGCTACAACTCCACTAAAATAATGTACCGATAAAGCGTCATCACCATGATTTTAACAGACTTTTATCACTACAGAAACCGAGCAAAAAATAATGGTGAGGCCAAAGTTGTAAAACTCAGCTAACAGCCAAGATTTTTGACTCTCAGCTAGAATTTGATTGAACAACCATAGCAAGTAAGAAAAGAGTAGCCCTCCATCAGAAGCTTACTACGAAGGGCATCTATCCCCCCCTTGGATGCACTACACAAGCTCCCCCCCTTTTCAATTCTAACACTCACACCCTCAACGTCGATTCTCTGTGAGCATTAGGGGATGAACTAGGAGGCCCCCAGTGAGGTCCAGGGGCACAGCCCTTAGTGAGGGTTTGGGGGCAAAGCCCCCAAGAACTGAACAGTTTTTACAAAAAGGCTAGACAATTTAGGAGCCATCTTTGCATGAAAATGTTTAGAAAGTCTAACCAAATTAAGTACAGTTTAAACAATAAAAACAAACGTGAGTGGTGCCACAGATTTGAAATGGGGCTACAAATAATCTGTGAGTGAAGCGAGCAGAATAAAATTGGTTGAGTTGTTGTACGCAAAGATGTTGCCTTAAACTGATCTAAAATGCACAGTCAAAATGTAAAACTAAAACTTGATTTTGTTTATTGGGAGGACAGCCTCTATGTTGTCCCCCCTGTCCAAATATTGGAGAGGACACATTCCACTCATCCCTCCAGAATCACCGCCCATGGTTGATTTGATTCAAACCTCTCACACATCAAATTTAGTCCAATGCTACATTCCATCAATGAGGTAATGACAAATGATGGCATGGGTGCCATAGGAAATTTTCTAAGAAGAAAGAGATTAATGCAAGTAAAGACTGTGAATAGTATTTCTCTCCCCAGTCTATTAAAAAATGGGGAACGTCATAAAATCCCATAGTATCAAAATTGGATTTCAAAACTCACAAAACATTTCTGGTCCAGTTCTGGGGCAACGATGTCTGCCCCCCACTGAAGTCCTAAAAGTTGCCCCCTTTAAAAAAAGTAATACACTTCGAGCATAATCTTCAACAGATGTAGATGACCCTGCCTAGTACTGTACTGTAGAGCCTAAAGAAAAGACAAGTGAGGGGACATCAGAGACTGAAGTATCTGGATAATTTTTGTGCATTGTGGAAGAATAAAATAAGCCCAACACATCTCATCAAGGCTTCAGAAAACAGAGTGATTGAGGACAGAGTGATCGAGCATCACATGGTTGCTAACATCATCAATGACAACAGATCACCCTAACACATAAAAACTGACTATGAAGGAAATAACAGAAAACATAAAAATAACAATAACATATGTTTATATGTAACGAAATAATTATCAAAAAAATACCAAAAATAATAATTACAAACATACCAATCATCTCCAATTTTGTAGACGAACACAATATCATCTGTTTGCCCAATGGCAATTCTGGTTGAGTCGGGTGAAAAAGCAATACCTTTAACCATGTAACTCTTCTTACCATACTGTAAACACATTAACCACACATCATTGTGTCACATGATGCAGACAAAGTTATTAACAAAAAGCCTAATATCTATAGACATTACAGTAATTTTCTGCATAGACATACTGTGATTCTTCCATTCTTCTCCATGTAGCAATAAACCTCATAAATGTGATTTCACTTGATAGAAAAAATCAAACCAAAGATCATGTTCATTATCAAGGTTAAAAATATGCAAGAACTGATACTATATAACCACCTTTGGGTCTGCCGGCTTTGTAGCAAATTTGTCTCTTCGTTCTCCATGTTCGTCATACAACAAGACGACACGATCATATGTGCAGACTGCCATCTTGTTGTTGTTTGGTGACCATGCTAAACAGCATATTTTTGCTGCACCTTCCTGTAAACAGTCCAACGACAGACTCCATACTAATCAGTTTACTAAACGTGAAAATAGAATGATAAGTTCAGGGGCGTATTTAGAGGGGAGGGCGCACAACGCACGCCCTTTCCCCCCCAAACACGGCAAACAGGCCTAATGCAAATTGCCTGGAATACGCATGGCACAGTTAATGCAACCGGTTGGCGTACAACAACTCAAATTTTTTTTCTGCTTGTTTCGCTCACAGATTACTTGTAACACCTACTTTTAAATTTGTGGCACCGTGCACCGACCTTGTTTGACTTCACTATTTAAGCTGCACTATAAACTTGGTCATTTTATTTTGTAAAAATTAAAATTGTTTCCACCAGATCTTATAATATAATGCTCTAAATTTGATTTCAGCTGGGACTCTACAGGGGAGCTCATAGTGCTCCCCATATCCCCAAACTAAAAATTTAGAGGTCTTACTTTAAAGAGAAAAAGGAAAAAAACAAAGAAAGGGCCGCAAAAGGGAAGAAAAAGAAATGACAGAGTGCAAAGGGAAAGGAGAAAACGGAAAAGAGAGGGGATAGTAAGAGAGGGGATAGTAAGAGAGGGGATAGTAAAAGAGGAAAAAGGCAAAAGAAAGGAAAAGGAAAAAGAACTCTCTGGATTTGCGCTCTAAAGAAAATTTTTTTAGTTACACTGAGATGCAAAAAATTATGCTCTTATAAGCAAAAAAGCTTCAGCTTCTAGGGGACTTCGTCCCCCAGACCTCCTACTGGAGCTAGGCCCCTGGACCCTACTACTGGTTACCAACAACAATACCAGATGGGACGATGGTAAAAGGCAGATGTGCGGATATGCGGATGTGCCAATGGGTAAAAGACGGATGTCAATGTGGAGGACATCCACTTTTTACCCATCGTACTCAGCCACGCTTCTGGACTAATAAGTGGTGTATAACCATGTATTAATTTGGAGCCTTTGGGCGCTGAACGTTTGGGCACCATGCTTGATGACAGGCACTGTGGCACGTTTTGAAATTACAGTACTTTGCATATCGTTCGAGTTAAAATCGTAAGTTGCCAAAATAAGTAAGTTGGCAAATCTGGGTTTACAATAGTAACTTCCTGTCGTGATCTGTTGTCGTTCATCGTCGCGTGACATCACTGTAGGCCTACGTCATTCAGTCATCGTGCAATGTTGTGCGTCGTCGTATGTCATCATGCGTCCAACAATGGAAAATTTGCACTCGAAAACTGACAAACACACTGTCAGTTTAATCTAGCACATAAACTAAAAAGAACTGAAATGTTTAAAAGAAAAATGAAATGAGAGATACTGTCGTCGTCGTCATTATAGTCATCATCCCGCTATGTCGTCGTATATCATCTCTGCGCATCTTGTCACACGTTGCGGCGTCCACTTACGTCGACGTCGCACTTTCTCGTTGTTGTCAAGTAACAAAGCAGACTACTGTTTTCTGAGTAAATGCTTAGACGAATTTGCGATCAAGAATTAGGCTATTGTGATTGTCTAGGCCTCTGCAGACTGTGAACTGTGAAGAAATTCACAGCGGCAGACTTCACACTACTGCCGCCTATAAAGCGTCCGCTGAGCAGTTAATTACGGAGCCAATAATTAAAAAACTCAACAACTTTCATGACTGGTAATGTACGTGACAACTGTTATCCGCACATCCGTCTTTTACCCACACATCCGCACTTAGCATCCGCAGATTTTATCCGCCTTTTACCTGTTGTCACATCCGCACATCCGCAGATCCGCATATCTGCTTGCTTATTAGCCATAACCTACCAGATGGACAGAGTTTGAATCCTGGTTGATGCAAAAATTCAGTGATAAAGTTACAAACATTTATCACATTTGACTTTACAATAACCAGGAATCGATTAGCACAGAGAAAACAAAGTGTCCAGGCATCGGACAGCAATAAACAGTCATCAGAACTCCGTTCGGTAGCAAGTGGAGTAGGCCTACCCAAGCGAATTAGCGAAATGGTAGCGTGTCGAAATTATAACTATCATTCACATGATTACCTGAGGTGGTAGCAGTGTGCGTAAATGTTTAAGATGCATGTCAATGATAAAAATACTAACAACGAGCGGCACAATATAAACAATAATGAGCAATAGCAACTATTTAGCGTCCTTCGCTACGCAGGAATGTATTTCCGGTTAATAAAGTTGTGTCTGATTTTTCAGTATGTAAAAATTGTGAACATTGATTCGTTTCATTCCGTATCTATGGTATGATCAAAACATTCGCCATATTGGACGGTGTGCAGATGACACATGCGTGCGTAACTGTATATTAATTATTTTAGCTGATATCTTAATGCAGCGTAATACACTGTGAGTAATAATGCATAACGTTAATCGCGTAATTGTACTCTAGAATATTTTTACCGAATTTACACGATACAGTTTGAAATTTTGCTAAGACTGCGAAAACGGCCACATGCTTAGTCTGCCTGTCACGGTCGCGCAGTCTGGACGGGCCAGCCACGGCGACCACGTGACTGGGCCTGCCGTGCGTGGCGCCCGTAACACTGACTGGAGCCGACACTCGCCGTCTGGCTATAGGACGAGTCGTGCACGCGTGCGATCCGTGGGATGCATGCGCAGTTTTTGTTCGTTTGTTTTAGACTGCCGTGTGAGGCTTAAGACCTAGAGTTATAGAAGTTAGAGTAGAGTTAGAGTAGTTTAGCTAGGAGTCGAGGCGGCGAGTCGAGATGTGGGATTTTGTTGCGAGACTTTAGTGTATTGTCGGTTTTTTCTATCTGTCCATCTGTCTCTGTCTACATTACCTTTCGTCCCTCCCCTCCCATTTTCTCCCCATGGTTCCTGCGGTCAGAAAAGTCAGGGAAAATCAAAGTACAAGGGTGCAAAAGTTAACAAAGTTGCAGAAAAAATTTTGAACTGTTTTACACAAAACGGTTCGATTTTTTTTTTCTTGCTTTGCTGGCATATTATTTGTATGTAAACTTTTAAATTTGTTTCACCGCCTTTGTTTCTAGTGCGATTGAAAGCCAACATTAGTATTTTGCGTGAACAAATTAGTCAGGTAAAACGATTTATTTTGTCCTGGAAAGTCAGGGAAAAGTCAGGGAAAATGAATTCTGCAGAAATTCTGCAGACTTGTAGGAACCATGTCGCCTCATTTTACCTCTCCCCTCCTTTCCCCTGTGTGCCTGTCCCTTCCCTCTTCTCCTTCCTTTCCTTTCCTTAGAAGTAGAACCCTGTAAAATCCAGCTAGGTGGTCTGGGGAGCGCTGTGAGCTCCCCCAGCGGGGTCTGGGGCAGAGCCCCAGCCGAAATCAAATTTGGTGCATTTTAGCTTTAAAAGATGAGCTCTCGTGGCAACAATTTTAATTATTTTCCCGAGAATAAACTGATCAAATTGGCAAATGTAATGCAGTTTAAACGTAACTGGAGATATCGGAGTTTATCGAAAAAAGTTATTAGCTTATTAGTAGAATCAGTTGTATCATGATCACGGATATAGAGGGACTTTGTGCCTGCATCCGTTTGTCTACATTACTGATTACTAATTACTGTATGCTTATGTTTTATCTGGAGGATTGGGGGGCTGGGCCCACTAGGCCCTCGTTGTCTAAGCCACTGCTAATAGGCCTTCTAAAAATATCCGGATATGACACAAGCCGCCTACTATAGGCCAGCACCAACTAATACTGGTATCTGATTAATGCGTGCAGTATTCGTGTGTCCTGATGCACTACTTTGCCAGCAATCCCGGTAAACTTATAAGCCTCCACCACGACGTCACGAAGGAGAGGTCAAGTCTGTCCTCTATTTAGCAATATGGCTTGGTGCGCAACGCTGGACTTACGATTAAAAGGTAGTGGGTTCGACTCCCAGTTGACTCACTCGCTATATATCAAATGGTTACTACTACCTGGGTGAGTTACTGTAGACAGCTGAGACAGGTAAACGATATCGGTATATAACCAACACCAAGGTCAACTCAGCTTTTCATCTCTCAGGGGATAGGTAAATCTAGTACCAGCTCGCTCTGCTGGGGTTAATTGGCACGGCGCGTTTACCAGTGTCGAGTGGCAGATATAGCACTGTGAGATCCAATATGGCAGGTGACGCTCCGTAGCTCTGCGGGATTTTCCCATAAAGAGCTGTGCATACTCTTCAACCCTTTATGACGCATCATCATCATGTGACTGAACACTGTGATTGTACCATATAGGGGTGCCGGGTGCAGTCGTTGAGTGATATGGCGGCTAGCATGGTGGACATGGCTGGCGGCTGTGCCAGCACGTTGTCGACCACCAGTGCTACTAGCAGCAGCGTCAGCCAGTCTCAGTCATCCTCTGTAGCAGGTGCACCCCGAGTAGACGCCGGCAGCATGCTACCCTCGCATTCACTCGCACCACCGGCTTCCAACACGAACATCAACAATCCTCGACCCCACACGCTCAAAAAGTGAGTACCCTGTGCGTGTCTATTATCTGAACTGTTTGTCTGAACCGTTGCCTGCAAGGTTAAGGCTTGCGGATATAGTCCCGGTTAGTCCGGGATATGCTTAGGCTATCCGCGGGTAAGTCTGATCGTTAACCGCGCTGTCGCGGGTCAGGTAATGACTTGAAATTTATGGGTCAGGTCGGGTCGGTTATGATGGTTCATCTTTAATTACCCACCGCGCTCTGTGACTGTGTCCTGGCAACTGTGAAATAAAAAGAAACACGTCAGCATTGTAACACTAAATATAGGGCCATAGGCGTCTCAAGTGGCCGGAGAGGCCTATAGGCCTAGGCCTACTGAGGAATGGCAATTGATCGATCACTCACTGCGGGTGGCTATGGCTTTGTTGGCTGCTAACACTATTGCAAAGACCCGAGATGGTGTGCATGTTCTATAAAACTGCTACCCAGCTATCCAGGTAAACTCAGCCTCCTACCCTCAGCAGGATGGAAAATGACAAGTAGCTTACATGGGCTTCAGGGTAAAGGTTACAAGCTTAGTTGTCTGATTAGAGAGGTGGTATGTCTGCTGGCTGTACCACGGGTCCTGACGCTAGTAATGGATGACCGCATAGTGCGCTGTGGTATCACTAGCTCATGCCGACCAGCTGCCACTCCCGAGTCAGACTCTTGTAAGCAGCGCTGTATCAAAAGGCCTACTTTTTACCTCTACCTGTACTTTCAGCCTCTATCCAACGTGATGGATTTATGACGTAATCACGTCGCCATGGCGACGGGCGTCGCTTTCTCGGCCGACTGCATGGTTGACGGACGCGGTCCGCTGTGTTCGTTGCATTTGCAATTGCACAGTAAGTTCAACGCGAACACTTCAGTACTTGAATAGCGTTGCGTTAATGGCGCAAATTTACGCAGTGAATTATCCCTAAAATGTTTCACGTAAGTCACGTTGAATTCTTATACGTTGAATTCTTATCAAGAATGATTATCTGAAAGTGCCATAGGCCTATCGTATTTCGACGTATTGCATTTCACAGACTTTTGGTGCTGTCGTGGGAGCCTGGGCTCTATACATTGTATTCGGCCTGATCGGCCGTGATTGATCAGTTATGACAGGTCAGTTACCGGGCCTGCTGTAATTGACGTGAAATATTGATGCGTTTTTGATTGCTTCTAATTGCGCCCGGCCTTATATTGGCTAGGCCTACAGATTGTGACGCGGCTGTAGCCTAATTGCCTGATTTAATTTGAATGGTCACGACACAAAACGCGTACGGCGTTAGGCCTAAGTCAGAACAATAGCCGCTCTGCGTGATATCCTTCACAGGAGTTTGCAGAGGATACGGACAGAAATAGGAGAAGGCGTCATCGAATTTTGACCTCCAACGAACTCGTTTCTTTCGCCAGATTACTACGCAGATAATCAGCAGAAACAAAATTATTATTGAGTGTTGGAATAACCTAACATGATGGCGGACAGAGTGACAGACAGATATAGGTATAGGATGACCTCTCGACGGAGGCGATGACAAATACTGGTACTAATTATATTATTTGCAGAATTGCAATAGCATTACTTACTAATTAGCTGCGCATCTGCCGGTCGTCATGGCAAAGGCAAACAACTTCCGCGTAGTTTGATGTTGTTCCATGATATACGGCCAGAGATCGCGGAAGGTATTTGAAAGTGGGGGGAGGGGGCAAAACATGGTGAGCGCGAAGCGCGAGCCTATAGCGG
>Ga0209671_1001927_pt1 | contig 18328 bp, 11 predicted proteins | sample WorMetHERISLAND2_2_FD_187401 | JGI IMG/M metagenome (GOLD analysis project Ga0209671, IMG submission 187401) | Marine gutless worms symbiont microbial communities from Max Planck institute for Marine Microbiology, Germany - Olavius geniculatus... | ecosystem: Host-associated > Annelida >...
TCCGCGACTCCCATTTCGCGGACGTGTCGCACAACAAATCAACAAGTCGTACATGACATGTCAAGACTTGACATGTCAAGATGTTGTGGACTTATTGTAAGGTTTTGACACGCATATAACTTTTTCGTAGACTGGTTGTACAACTTGCTGTAAATTAACCTCACCGCTTGTTTTAGCATGTTAAACAACTTTGGGACTTGCAAGTTGCAACCCAACTTTGCTCATCAACAGTACTGTATATAGTTATTCAGTTGGTAGGGTAGAACTGTGAGTTGCCGCCTGGTCAGTGGTGACATCGTCGTCACTAGCGTTCCTCCAGCTCAGATCAGTGTCACTCGACCACGCAGCTATGGCAACTGTGTTCTCGTAACGGTGACACTGCTGCTGCTGCTGCTGCTGATGATGATGATGTTGTTCATTATCATCGTCGTAATAGTCAGCTGCAGTTTCCCCGACGTCGTCATGCAGCAGCTCCTGAAGACCGACCTGTTCATCCGGCTCAGCGGCTGGGGCGGGGCTACGAGTGTCATGGTGGTCGCTGATAGCTGTACCTCGGTGTGCCGGAACAAAGAGTCCCGGACATCGTGTGACGGCAGGACGAAAGTAGCGGTGACACGCGAAGTAGATGAGAAAGTTGACCGACGAGTTAAGCACCTCCAGCATGTTGCTGATGTGAATCAGGTAAAACCGCACCTTCACAACACAACGCCAACTACCGCAGTTAGGCCCTATAGGCATCACACACATCTTTATTCACCGTATTCGGCAGACAAAAAAATAAACAAGGAATAAACAAAGAAATAATAAAAACTTAACTAAAACTTAACTAAAACTCAACTAAAATGTAATATAATGTCCATAGTCAAAACTCAATTGATGCAGCAAAACAGCAGAGATGACATAAAAAGTTATTACACTGGCTGAACCGTGACGAAAAAATTTCTTTTACGTCTAGAAATTGCATCAGCTACAGGTGAACAATTGAACATATTCATACATTCAGCAATAACGTCATCAGACCTAGTCTGAAATATTTTGCTGAAACAACTTTTAATGACATACTGCAAAGACTTAGTCACAGTTTTGTTAACAGGACAAACTTCAGAGCCATCGTCACGCTGCATCATCAACATAATCACTGTCGTTATTATTTTGTCTTTCAGGACAGTATAATGCTTGAAAGCTTCTGGTTTAATCCCGGACTGATGTACAACAGTATTTGGCGCGATGACGTAACGTTTGACGTTCTGGCTGACGAATACAACGAACAGCCAGAGAACAAAATTCGACTGTAGTCACAAAAATGGCCGCTGCTTGTACTCAGTAGCTAGAATCAAATAAAAAAAACAGATAACGACTTAAGCTACGACGTAGGCCCTACAGATAATTTCAGCCACACACGAGATAAGAAGATCGCTGTACAGTAAGATGTTAACATGACTCCACAGATTTGAGTTTCTCGCCGATATTGTGCGCTCTATAAATTTATTTATTTATTTACTTACGTACTTTATTTAGAGGCTACAAGGTATGTTCCGCTTTAAACTAATCGGTGCATTGTGGATTAGCGCGTCTGCAAAACCGTATTTAGTGGAAGTTTCTGGAAAGTGTCGCATGAGCTCGCCTGTAGGCCTAATTAAGCAAATTTGCATCAAAGACCAGTGAAACAAGCCACTGGGAGGTAGCTTAGTAGCTAATGGTTACCAAGTAACTAATGGCTGGCGGCTAATGATTTAATGGTGCGTCGGCGCCACACTTTGATTGGCACTAATCACTCGAAGCACGGGAAACGGCTGAGATGCCGCGGCTAGTTAATCTGCAGCTGCAGAGTATAGTCTCTCGTATAAGCCGTATTACGCGTCCTGATCGTCCGTCCGTCCGTCTGTCAAGTACGGACTCGTTACTCAGAAAAACTAAAATACGTGAGCTTAAGTTTTGTCGAGAAGTAGGATTAACACTATAGTCAACACTTTCTCTTAAAATAAATACCGAAATAAACGGGAAAAAATTGGTAATATCTTTTTTCTAAGAAGTAACATTTGCGGTTATCTACCAGATAAAAATGTCATCGAAAACGGCAGATAACACCAAAGTTAATCCAAACATTACCTATTAACGCCAGACAGCTGACATGCAAATGAATACACGTTTCTTTTACTCCTATTAGAATTAGAAATTTTTTAATCGTTTTTTTCAGTTTACTTATTAATACTCAGCGGATCTCAGATTAAGAAAAATGTACGTATTAGAATAAAGATTATCCTTCTTTTTGACAAAACAAGAGCTCGCGCAGTGTGAGTGTAAAAAAAACAAAATTGATGCTAAGACTCTCAGAACAGGAATAACTGGTGTGACTTTTTTAAGTTCAAAAAATCAAAGTCACGAACCTTAGGACTTGTAGTTTTGTACTCTAATCTGGATAGCAGCTCAGAACAGGAATAACTCAATTATTCGATATTCTGTTATCGTCAAAACATAATAGGCCTACACGTACTTTCACGGTTACTTAATAGTCGGCACTATGTTGATGTAAAAATAAATTTCACGCAATACTTGTACTATCTGGAAAAATATGCTACAACTTATACCATTCCTGCCACAGTAATTTAAATATTTTGAAACATATTTAAGCGTAGAAATCCACAGTAAGCGACCAAATAATTCTGAGGTCACGATCTCAGTCCCCTGTAGCCTCGTGTCTCTGGTGGTGGATATAATACGATAGGCCTACCTGTCTGCAGTCCGAGTACTTGTACCCGTAGAAGAGTTGAACGAGTCTTGCTGGTAATTGGCATGCGATGAATACGATTATGATCATGATCATCACCAATGTCAGTGTGCTCTCGCGTTCACCGGTCCGCAACCTTGTCCTAGCAGAACCTCGCGGTGTGTCGGCGTCTGCGGTCTGGGACCCAGTAGGCACCGTTGTCATAATGCGACTGCGCCGACGACGAGCGGCACGGTAACCGAGAATCAGCTTCCAGTTCATGAAGACCAGACTGACTAGTGGCAGAGCGAAGCAGAGCAGATAGTAAAGCACGTCGATGTAGAAGACGTGGTAGACTACGTTTAATCCCATCTGGGTGCGGTTCCACTTCGGCAATCCGTTCGCGTCATGGCCGCTGATCTTCAGTTCAAAAAATCTGCAGACAACAGACGCAATATTTCCTCTGTTACACTCAGCGCTCACTGAGTAATCTGTTTCTCTGAACTGTCTTGAGTTGTTGTCATTTTTTTCTTTTTTATCGCCAAAAGGGTTCAAACTGCAAATAGTATAACGTAGTGTGTGCGTGTGTGTGCTTGCTTTCACCGTGTAGGCCTAATAATAGCAAACGGTGGATAAGTTTAGTGTTGTTTAACCGAAGCAAACAGCTTCCTACACTGCACCTCGCGAAATTTTATCGCATCAACATCGCGCCGTCTTCTTCCGACAGCATGGCTTTTTGTTATTCTTGTCTCGTATTGCATTGCACTTCCGACTCGAAGTCAAAGTCAAACAATCAAAGTCATGGTTTTCGGTTTCTAACACGAACCTTAGAAATATATTTAAGCGTAGAAATCCACAGTAAGCGACCAAATAATTCTGAGGTCACGATCTCAGTCCCCTGTAGCCTCGTATCTCTGGTGGTGGATATAATACGATAGGCCTACCTGTCTGCAGTCCGAGTACTTGTACCCGTAGAAGAGTTGAACGAGTGGTACTTCTAGTGGCGCCGCACAGCGGCAGCGCATGACACACAGAGAAATCTCCAATGTGAAGTTATTTTTGAGTGCAGCCACGACGTCATCATGAATATAAAAGCTAAAGGGTTTACGCCATCACGTAGACTTACACATAAATCTAAACTTACTTGTGTTAGTGTAATATTGTGATACTAAGCCTACGTTTGGTATAATAGCTGTACTTTATCTACTTTGTACGGCAATTCTGCTAGACCTATATTTTCTTTCTTTTTGCTGTAAATGTGCAATCTTGTAACTTTATTGTAACGTTTGTTGCGTGTGTATATCGTACACACGTGTTTGGTGTGCGCAATACACTACTGCTTATGAATATTCTCGTATAAAAGTAACCAAAGAACACGACTCGCAGTGTGGCGCAAAACTGCACGTAGCCTATTACTCGAAGTTGCAATCAGACGAAAGAACGTCTAGTTGATCAGGAAAAGGAAGTAATGCACGGACAACAATCCGTGCCATTAAGACGGGAAATTATGCCGAAGAAAGCCGGACAGAACGGAACACGGCAAACCTGGCAAGCAAAAAAAGAGCCGGCGGGTGAATTATCATTATTCCAAATGTCAGAAGTGAATTAAGCTAAAACCCAAACTCCACTTACGTCCATTTGCCGTGGTTTTGTTGTACAATGTGCTATACAATAATAAGAGTTGCACAACAAATCGAAATCGTAACGGTTGGGCTTAGGCAGCGGGTATCATGAAACATCCATGACGTCATTTCATGACATCAGTGGCATAAACACGGGGGGGGGCTCAAGAGACCAACCCACATAATCTCAAATTTATGTTAAAAATAGACGTTAGGGACGTGAGAAATAATTACATTTGTTTCCACTGGATGTCATATTTTAAGGCTATAATTGCACCAAATTCAATTTTGACTGGGGCTCTGCCTTAGACCTCGCTGATGAAGCTCACAGCGCTGACCCAGAACCTCAAGCTGGAATTTGAAAGTCATACTTCTAAGGGCAAGAAAAGGTGAAAGGAAAAAAGAAAAAAAGCAGAAAAAAAGAAAAGAAGAAATAGAAAGGAAAGGGAAAGCGAGTCTCCATCCGCCCGAATTCACATTTCTGGCTAAGCCATTGACTGACATCAATAAAAGCGATTGAAGGCCCTGGCTGAGTTTGTTAACGCCATGTTGAGAGGGTATGTACTTGTACTGATGACATTCTCCGTTATCTGTCAGGACCGTGTCTTTTTACCCGGGCTATTTACCCGTCTGAGATTCTGAGGAAGATTCGGAAGATTCAGAAGATTCTGGGCATTACATGGAAGGATCACGTGGCTAACATGGAGGTGCTAAGCCGGACTGGGCAGTGAAGATTACAGGATTACATTGTAGCAGAGAGACGACTTCGGATGGCAGGCCATATCATCAGGATGCCAGCTGGACGACCAACCAATCACGCCATGTCATGGACCGATCGTGGTAGTGGCAGACGACGAAGTCGTCCAACGAAGACTTGGCGATCTATTTAAAGAAGACCTGGTGGACCGAGGAGTCGATTGGAACAGCGTCCGGGCTGTGGCTACAAATAGAAGCAGATGGCGAACTCTTGCTGCCCATTGTCCTGTCAAGGACCGGAGGATCTAAGTGCTAAGTACGAAGTAAGTATTTACCCCTCTCGTGGGAGCAGACTTTTTCCTCGCCTTGCAGTATATTTATCCTCTGGTTTATAAAGACGGATGAGTCACACATAATCGCCGGCGGCGGTGAAACATCTGTTGATGCCGAAAAAAACACACTTTATAATATTGAAGCATTCACTTCATATCGTAGATGTAAAAAAAACGTTTCAGAAAGAATTAAAACGCTAAAACGTAAAAGCATAGCAAAATAGACAAAAAAACGTTAAAAACTTTCAATAAAACGTTAACCGTAATTTGTTTAACCTCTTGCCAATGCTGTAGATGCAGTGTAGCCAAAACTATTAGAGAGAGACATTAAGTACTTTAGGCCTTGTTCAATTTCAATTTATAAGGCCAAGTATCATTAGACTAATTAAATAAACTGCCATCACTTTTCGTTTCTGTGGTTTCAAAAGTGCTTCTTAAGTTAGTGGTAAAATTTTTAAATAAATTTTTTTTAAATTACAAAAACGTTGAAAAAATAAAAGTTTCTAAAAAGCAGCAAGGACAAAAAAACGGAAAAAACGTTTAAATCTATGCTTTACATAATTGTAGTGCTGTATGACAAAAATCGAATTACATGAATTTTACATTGCTAGGAGAAATGTTAGGAGCAGGAAATATGGTCGGTGATGGCACCGTTTGATGGGTTTGATGTACTGTAGAATTTATGTAGTACTGTATATTACAACAATCTTTAGAGAATTTTAATTCAGATAAGTGAAGTTATTTTATATTAGCTAAAAGCATCCACTTTCGTGAATACTCGAAGGTAAAAACGTATAATTTGCAAATAAGTTCGCCAAAATGCCTTGATATTTTTTACGCACATGCACTGCATCACAGCAGTGATAAAAAATGTCAGAGTTTAATCACTTTAATGAATAATTTCGATCGCCATAAATAGGTCTAATTTATTTTCCCGTTTAGCTTGCAAAATGAGTAGGTTGGAAACTGACTACAAAATCTATCAAGTAAATGGTCTTGTCTGCTATTACACACTATACCGAGCAATAATTGACAATAGCAGTGCTATTGTCTGACTTATTGGCTGTGCTTGTAGGCCTATGCACTGTTGATTTGTCTGCTACATCAATCAGTTCCGATGATGTATAATGACAAATGACAATCTATCGCTTTACCTCAAGATTGCTTGCGCAAAAAAACCCATTGTCTACACAACTCCTGTGTGCGCATGACAAATTGGCAGTGTAAACTTTGTGTGCGTTTAAAGCGACAGAAATGAAATGAACTGAAATAAAAACCGCGCTTTGCGTTCCTTTGCAAGAAACGTAGAAAAAAGTACGCAGCTGATCTTATATTTTTGTTTTCTCCTATGCACTAAAAATTACGTCAAACCATAATTGTAATAAATGTACAAAACATCAGTTTATACACTTGTTAACGGCGACATGCAATAAATGACACATCGAAAACAGCACTCACCATCACGTCGTCTAACTGTCAATGTGGTGTTGAATAATATCACCTTTTAATGATTTTTGCTGTTTTCGACGTGTCACTCGATGTGTCATTTTTTCTGTGAATCGTACCTTTGAAGAACAATACATTACGTAGACTGAGACCGCCAATGGTTTATTGAAATGACGCCAATGCATAGAACAATAAACAAAAATATATGTGCAAACAATCTCCAAAAAAGTAAGTGATTTAGAAGGTTGAAGCTCAGGCTGACGGCCGCATAATATGTCAACACTGGATCGACGTATAGGTTAAGTTATTTAGTAGGCCTAAAATCACAGTAATTCACCTGGGCAGATTGTAGAGGATAGCCAGTGCGGTGACCACGGCGATCTGCAATCGTACTCTGTTGATGTTGTGAAAGCGCAGAGCGACGTACGGCCAACAGACCGCCATATAACGAGTAAACGCGATGGCAACCGTGAGCCAGATTGTCCACGTCTGCGCCGTGTACAGCACCGCAAACGTCGTGACGCGCACGTAGGTCAGCACGGGCGGGACCGGACCTCCGGCGAAACGCAACACAAACCTCAAAGAGTAGTGAATAAACCAGAGAGCCAGGAACAGGTTGTCCGCCACTGCCAGGGCCATGAGCTGAAACGACGCCACCGGAGTCTTAGAGTCCTTACGTAGCACTATCACTGCGGCGAGATTCCCAATCAGACCCAACACACATATGCTGCCGGCCACAAGTCCATTGATGACGAAGATGAAATACTGGCAGACTGCCGGCAAAGAGTTCGATGAACTGTTGCTCCGTGACGTGCTGAGCCAGTCTGCTGGCGGTGCCGACGACGTGCATACGTTCAGAGACGTACTCGGTTCTGTCATCAGCAGATGGTCAAACACCGCCGCCGTCATTGCGTAGTCTCAATGGTCCGGATGAACGCTACAGATAATAACAACGCAATGCCGTGGAAGCAAACGATGCACGACGACCTTTCTAGTTTCTACTCAATCAATCAATCTATCAGAGAGGCTTAGTTAGCAGGACCATTATTGTCATCGTCATCGTGATCGTTTTGTTCGCCCGAAATGTAATTTATGTAATTAAAAATTTTTTTTCAGACACAATATTGGAAAGATGTGTATCAAATCAGGCTTACAGTAAAATAAGCACGTTTACATAGTGATGTCCGAATATAAATTTCAGAAGAGACAGTTGGTTTTGACACCTTTTTCGGCAGAGTGTTCCAGACATAGCGTTCAGCTAATCCAGACTCTACATCAAAGTCACTATAGCAAAACAGTTTGTTTTTCCAATTTTCCTTTTCTCCTATCGCATCTATAGTTCTTTCCAGCTTTTTTCCAGCCACGCCACGAGACAACGGATTTGAAATTAACAGTACTTTAGTAATTAGTGGTTTGGCGGTTTGGCCACTCAGAGTTGAACCTCGTCGAGCCCTCCCCGCTGCTAAAACCATTGTCTCGACACAATGTGTGTCTGAGATCATTCGTTTTTGATGGCGTCGCCATTACGTTGACGCATTAATTCCATGATATTAGTCCACCCGTGGTGCTACCCGGTGCACATGTAGACTTAAACCAGACCGAATACGAGATTTTAACAGACACGCGTACAAAACTCAAAGCACCGAATGAACTCTTGCAATATGCTATCGTAGACAGTAATTTAATTTTCGCGTAGGTTTAATTGGCGTGCCACAAATAACTACGTAACGTAGTGTAAAGTGTAATAAATGAACTTACCAACCCTTTCCCAATATGAACTTGCTTTTTCTGTTCTGACCAACTTTATAGTAAGTAAGTAAATTAGCATTTATTTATTTGTTGTCCGGCCTTACTAATAGATACGGATCTTGGCCGTCCGTACATGCGTTTCTCTGTGTCTGTCACGACTACAGCGAACTAGGCCTAAAGGTGCAAAAAACCAAAACTAGTGTCAACATTCTTCAGAGCAGGAGTAATCTGTAAAGCAATAATAAATTTCAAAAGTCAACGATCAGGGTCAAGATTAGAGTTAGAGTTGCGTAGCTCTAGGCGGACGGCACACGGCAGAGATATTTTTTTAGTTTATTGAGCACGTTTAGTGCATATAAAGCTGCAATTACGCGACACGCGTATCGCCATTTTAAAGTTTTTTTTCACTTTTTTTTAACCTTGATCTTTGATCTACTAAAGTCAAAAACTAGCGTATTAGACCAGTTACTTTTTCCCGCAGAGAGCTCACATTAACTGTAATTTTTCCTACTTATTTTTATTCTTATTTGGAACCCTGTAGGCTACTATATAAACGGGTAAAAAAGCAATGCGGCTTACAGGATTAGGCAATCCAAAAAGTTCGTACGTGTTTTACAACATTCGTAGAAGTACATTTTTTGCTGTTTTTAAAGTATTTTAAACCAAAAAAAACAGCATTTTTAAATCTACTTAAATTTAGTTTAAGGTACTGGTTTTTTTTATAGTAAACAGTGTCTCAAAACAAAATTTTAAACGCATGATTTATTTTGTAAGATACAGTGGTGCCAGTGTTGGAAGCTTGAAGATCTGACGATTTACGCATATAAAACCTTTGTTGATCTTTGGTAACCTTTTGTGACCCTTGAGTTTAACCTGAATCGTCGAGTTAAATCTTACCTGGCAAAAATCTCGGCTCAGCTTCAGTGCGCTCTGTATAATGTAGCTGATAAATGTAGGCCTAATACACGGCGACAGCGAACTAAACGCTGTGACACGAACAAATCGACTGATGACTGATGTAGCTACTGAAGCTGATGCTGCTGCCGCTGCTGTTAATGATGTGCGACTTACGTCAACGAAGATAACAATTTCCAATAACGAAACACGCAAAGAATTTGTTAACTCAACGACAGTTGAAACTAGAAACGGAAGATACAGCAAAAAAACGGAACTAGAACGAGAAAATATAAAGCAATTAAAAACGAAAGCAATAAAATCTAAAACTACAACGAAAAACTAGTAATGCAACGAAAATGTTACGGTTGTAGTATGGCAGGTTAGTAAAGCGAATAGAACAACGTGACGGTGTTTAGTCAGATCATCAAACGTCAAGTCATCTGGCGCTTTTAATGTTCTTTGCTTGTCTTCGGCAATTACGACAAAATCAAAACGAAAAATTATTAAAACGTAAACTTCAACTACGTTCAAAGTAAAACTGAACAAAAGCTGGTGACAAAACAAGTGGAAAAGCTAAACCAAAACTAAAACAAAAAATAACAAAAACTAAAACTAAACTAAAGTTTAATTAAACAATAAATCGGTACAAAAATCACACTGTGCTGCTGCTGCTGCTGACGACGACGATGACGATGATAATGGTAAAGACTAATTCTGTTGGATAATCTGACACGTGACGTTATCACAGAGAAACATCACAGATGTTTAATTTCGCGACAAGTCTTTATTCTACTCCTCCATTTCTTACGAATCATTGCTTTTCTAGTAAGTAGGTCTACGGTGGTAAGTGAGTAAGTACGAAAACGTGAATAACGCGAATTTAACAATATGGGCCTATTAGTCTCAATAAGCGCGATTTCAACACCTGAGCACGAACGTCACTAGCAATCGCTTAAACTGTTCAAAGTCAAGAAGATCAAAACAATTTTTTCGATCGTCGTCGTTAATATTAATGACGTAAAAAGATAAATGTAACGGTTAAATTGCAAACAAAGTATCAATTCACTCGTTGTTGGTAATCTGCCAAAATATTTATAAAGTCGAAAAAGACAACATTTTTATATGGCTCGAAAGCAAATAAACAAAATGTTATTTTTTAATCTGGGATAAACGTTCTGCATAAAAACGTTTATGCGCGGATTTAACATATCGGATTAGCTGTTCTGAGATCGGAGCTAGAATATTTCGAGATATATTCGGAGAATAAGTTTTAGCGTTGTAACAAAAACGTTTTTATTTTTGCGATATACTCATCTGGAATCTAGTTTTTTTTCTGGAACACGGCACAAAAATTACATGGCTGGCTGGCAACGATAAACGTAGCACTGTTAAATTTCAGACATCATACAATAATTATCTAATCGTTAATTGTGGTGTTTTGTAAAAAAAATCCCACCGCACAACATATACAAATGATATTGTGCGAAACACTAGTATTTCAAAAATGGCAGTAGGCCTATCTCAGAAAATTGTGCAAAGCGAAGAGTTTAAACTTTAAAGTGAGATTCTTCGTTTTAATCAGAATTTTTATTGCGATCATTTCGCGACCGCATTTGTACTATCTTTAGCAATAATTATGCTTGCACTCTGCAGTAATTTAACGAGTTTACAACTTTATGTACAGGTGCAGCCACGAATTAACAAAAAAACCGTTAACGATCTTGTAATGGAATAAGTCACGGTGTAAATTGGTATAAGCTAATATTGAAATACGAACTTGTACACTGAGACAATATATAGAACAATAATGATAAAAATAAATAAAAATAAACAAAATAAATAAAAATGAAACAATATGACAAAAAATAATTCGAGTCTAAGCGTTCGGACCGCTGAGATCTCCGCCGAGACTAATGCTGCCCGGAGAATGTAAATCGACTTAACGGCGCAATTCGCTCTTGAAATGTGTCTCGCAGCCCGAAATTGCCAAAAAATCCACAAAACCCATATTTTGGCATTCAAAGTCAGCCAAGGTCGTTAAATTTGGTGGCAATTAAGAGCCAATGTACGACTTCCTATTAGTGATTAATAGTAACCTAGTCCTTATCTCGCACCGTTATTGAGATAGAGCGACTTACTGGCTAAAAATCGCAAATTTTTTCTACCCCCTCTAATTTAGCGCCTTCGTTCGGGGTGGTCCTCTTCGAATTTATGGAATAACTTTACGGTTCCTGAAACTAGTCTTCCAGGCAGCCGACGGTAAAGATTTGGTGATCCTAGTTTGCACCTACATTTTTGACTGATCCATCCGTGTGACAGACGGAATTACGATGGCTAAGACGCGCTAAAGCAGTAACTGCTTTCGCGCGTAAAAAGTTAAACGTTTACTTGAATGAAAATGTTTTGTACGCTAATCAAGTAGTTGGCTGGTTTTGGAAAATAGCCGTCGGTTGAGCGTTTTTGTTTTACAACATACGGCCCAGTCCTCTGGCATGAACCCCGTAAAATGGTCCTTATGCTGTGTTCCAAAAGTGTGTTTTAAATTATTAACGACATGTAATTCTGTTGTTGAAACGATCCGACTAATACTTATGTTGACTTTTTACGCGCGACAGCAGAATGCTTCGCGCGTCTTTGCCATCGTCTGGGCGTCTGTCTGTCTGTCTGTCACACTCGTGAGCTGTATCAAAACGGTGCATGCTAGGATCACGAAATCTTCACTGTGGGCTGCCCCAAGGTCTCTAGTTTATCGTGACAAAATTTCGTGCCACTGGGTGAAGGGTTCCCCTAGAACGAGGGCGTCAAAGAGGGGTACCCCCCTAAAAAGACGTCATTTTGCCGTTATTGGTTCGAATAATGTGAAAACGGTTGCAAATGGGTACATACATGCTGCTTATCATAACAAACACTGGTGACAGGCTTTTTGAATTTATCAACATTAATGACCTTGAACGACCTTGAACACCTCAAAAAGAGGTTTTTAGTGAATTTTTCGCAATTTTTGGATGCAGCGCACATTTCAACACTGAATTGCGACTAAATGGCTGGAGATAGACCAAGACAACCTGCATATGAAATTATCATCATTTAACGTAGATTTTAGCAGTTCAAGTCCCGATCCCCTGGGTTCAAGGAGGCCGGCGCAGGCGGGCGTCAGACAGTTACCCCCCCCCCTAAAAAGTGGTTATTTACCGCAATTATCATGTGTAGCGTAAACACGGTTGCAGATAGGCACGGACATGCTGCTTATCATAACAAGCACTAATAACAGGCTTTTTATTGCTGTCAACGTCGATGATCTTGAATCACCCTGAACCTTCAAAATAGGGGTTTTAGTGAATTTTTCTGCGATTTTTGGCTGCGACACACATTTTAAGAGTGAATTGCACCGAAATAGCTGGAGATAGACCTGGACATTTTGCGCATGACATTTTTTTTAGCACAGAACGTACATTTTTAAGAATCTACAACTAGTTATTTTACCGCTATTGGCTTGTGTAGCTTGAAAACGGTTGCAGATCGGCAGAAACATGCTGTTTATCATAACAAGCAATATAGTGACAAGCTTTTTATTGGTGTAAACATCGATGACCTTGAATGACGTTGAATTTCAAAAATATGGGTTTTAGTGTTTTTTTTCCAATTTGTGGTTGCGGCGTAGATTTCAAGAGTGAATTGCGTCAAAATGGATAGAGTTAAATCAAGACAACCTGCGAATAATAACTGCTACCTATACCTGGTACCTACGGGTATATTTTCAGTGCGCTAAACTAAGCCATTAACAGCTGCTATTGCTAGGCATTTATGACAACTATATATGAGTAATATTATATGTATTAGACATGGTGAGCTTGAGTGTATGGATTATAGACACGGTTTTTTTGAATACTTCTGTAAAACATTGGGCGTTGTGATAATTTTTAGCGTGCAACATCAGAAAAAAACTGAACGCAAATGACTTGCGCGCTGTTTTTACCGTACTTTAATACCTCATCCTAATACCGTCGCTACACTACTTTGTGAAATTAGAAGTCGTAGTTTGGCCGTTTACAATAATGAATTCATACTGGTTAGCGCATCAACCGTAGACTCAGAAATGATTGACTGAATAGCGACAAACACGATTGGAAACTACTGCATCTCAAAAAGTCACACGTGTCACGTCACTTTATTTTTATTACAGCATGTGCTCAAAATGTACTCTTTCAGCACGAACGCAAACGGTAGACGTTGACGCCACTCGCCAACAGCACATTCAATAACTGCGTGACTTCCGCCTTTCGCAAGGTAGTGTAGCCTTGACACATCAAAGCACTCGTCTGGTTTATCGTCACTTACGGCTCGAAGGCATGGACATTGAACAAAGAATTATGCAAGAATGTATAGGCGTTTGAGATGCAATGCTACAGGCGTGCTATGTGCATCTCTTACGTTGAACATGTGACGAACGAGGAGGTTTTACGAAGGGTAGGCCAAGACAGGGGCCTGTTGGGGCAAGTGAAATCACACAAACTGAAATACTTCGGTCACACAACGAGACACGAGAGTTTAGAGAAGGACATCATGCTGGGCATCATGCCCGGAAAACGTCGGCAAGGTGGTCAAAAGAAACAGTGGATCGATGATATCGTTCAATGGGGCGAGAAAAGCCTGGTCGAAATGGTAAGACAGGCGAAAAACAGAAAAGGTTCCCGGTGCTTAGTTCATGAAGCCGCCTCCATACGCTCATACACTGGGCACGACAAGCTGATGTAGCCAAAGTATTAAGGTGAGGCAGTGACGACTTCAAGGAGGGGGCGGCCGCCATCCCCCTCTATTGACCGGATGCACATTTTTTTAAAAAAAGTAAAAAAAATGCACGAAGAATGCACTATTTTGCATAAAATTTCCAAAAAATCTACGGGGAGGGTGCACATCTCCTTTTCCAGACCTTGCCCCTTACCTTTTCGTCCTCCCATTTCAAATTTCTGGATCCGCCACTGAGGTGAAATGGTCAAACTAAGGTCATTTGCGTCAAGTTTCTTCTTGATGCCAGATGTTAAAATTATTGAAATCGGCCAATGTTTTACAAAACTATGCACAAAATAAAAATGACATTTTAATGGCTCACGGTGTTCGTATGGTCGATATAAAAACTTTCGCAGCCTGGCGGTAACGTAATCTGCGTCTAGTTTTTAAATAGCTCGTCACCTGTTTGGTAGTGGCGGCTCGTATTGCGACTTAGACGCTGTAAGATCCTGCTATTTGCGCCGCCACGCCAATGATAAGCTTTGTCTCTACATAGTTAGTATATTGTTGCAACAGCGAATTTTTTTCCTAGTTGCGAGTACGGTACAGACCGGAATCCAGCACTGAATAAGTAAATAAGTAAGAAATTTCTTGCACCCTTTACTGGACGCGCGTCAAACGCTCAATAAGCATGAAACTTCGATAGTAAAATGACAGTGTCGTAGTAATTCTTTTACGTTTTCGATTGAGGTAAAAAATAGCTAGGTTTAAAGTGACGTTTTTATTACATTGAGTACCGCGCATGAAAGAAGCGTACTACTGAGCCAGCGACACTGCAGAGTAGAAAAACACTGGTTTTTGGAAAAAAGCTTTTTGACAAGCTTGAAATCATTTAGGCCTGTTTAAAAGGGGAAAGAATTTAGAGACCTACTTAAAGGTTTGAACACTTTGTCGGAAATTACCAGCTGTGGCGTAGTGGTAACTCGTTGAGTCAAATCAACGAAGTTACTCTACGGCCGGCCCGGTTAGTACTTGGATGGGTGACTGTCCACAGTACGAATCCAAGCTAACTAGGTCGACTCAGTCTTCTACCCTCAGTGGGATGGTAAAATGAGTACTGACGGTGGTTACGGCCATCGCTAGGGAAGAAACGGCGAGTTTTGCGTAACAGTAGGCCCTGTGGCCAGGACTGCTGGTATACTGACCCAGTCGGTTAAAAACGCTGGTTGTTAATTAGAGTCGGCCATCCGGTAGTCTTGGGTTGTATGCTAGCTTAATTGGGTTTAACCCTCGCCGGCTCAAAGCGCCAAAAGGGGATGAGCTCCCTCGCAACGGACCTAGCTGTCTATGCGAAATTTTCTTTTTCTGTCGGAAAATTGCAACGATCGGTCGTTTTCTCTACTTTTTAACTGACGATGCCGCTAGCTGATTATAAAGTTAAGGCGCGTACAGAGCGACGTACCTGAACTGAACTGAACTGACACGGTTTAGCTTTTGACGAACTGATCAATGGGCAAACAGGGCGAGCCCGTTGGCCATTGGTTGTCGCGTACATGCGCGTAGTCACGTAGTCACCGACGCCAACTGTAGTGTATTATTACTTGCTTATTGGTCAGTTTGTCAAAAACTAAATTATGTCAGGTCAGTTCAGTGTGCGCGTCTTCACAGTCAGACAAAAATGGGTGACGTGTTTGTAGCTGTTTGAAATCCTAATTATTGTTTGCTATACTGCTGAGTGTTTGCATTTAGCTGTGTCGTTTGTTTCTTGCCCTTGGGCGCCAGAAACCCCTCGTCGACTTTCTCACTCATTGCGCTAAAATGCGTGTTTATGCAACAGAGTCAGACAGCTGTATGCATTTTGTGTTCTACGACTCTGCAGGTTTGCACTGCGCAGGTTGTGTACAGAACTGTATCATAAAAACTGCCTGCGTGTGATGTCCGGCCCAACACCCACGAAGAACAATAATTTGTAAGTATCCCAGCATGGTTGTTTCAGCTAGAATGCGGCGATCGTGGGAGTGGCGTTCGCTCACATAACCGTAAAATGCGCACGCGACTGGGTCTGCATGAATGCATGGCGCGACGTTTATGCACTCTCACAGTCTTTGTGGGTGGTAAATAAACCGCCCACCCACGCTGTGCAAATTTACACATTTCGGATCGCTTTTATCGGCACTCTACACAACTGAGTAGGCAAGTAAAGTGAAAGTTAAAAGTTAAAGTCAGAGATATATAGCGCCATAAAACCTGGGATAAGGAACGATGGCGCTGGAAGCGTTACATTCACGGCTAGTCTCGACTTGGTATGCAACAACTAACAATCTCGAGTGAAAAACTGGTGCAGTAAATAAGCAAATGTTTAGTAGCTTCTATCTGGTTAAGCTATTCGCCTATGCATATTGCATATCGTTTGTGTGCTTTATCGTCATTTTGCTTCTCTGACGAAATAAAGTAACTTACATGTCACGAAATCCAAGGCTAATAATTGAAAAAATAAGTGCCGGTATAAAAACTGTCCAGTGCTGGTTGCAGATCTAATCTTGTTTATGCTCGTAAGATATTTTATTATGCATTATCAGTCTCGCAAAAGCAGTCCCGGTACGATTTCTAGGTAATCAAAGAAGTGCCGGTATGCATGCCATGGCGGCAAAATACCGTTACACTTAGAACTGATAAAACGCAAGTACAAGGCGACTGAAATCGCGAGACCTGACATTGCGAGAATGGACAACGTGGCACCAGCTCGCAAGGGTGGAAATCACGACTTGTTTTATATTGTTAGAGTTTCTTATTGTAGCGTTTTAGCGTTTTACGATGTTTCTGACAACGTAAAGTAAGGCGAAATGACGCATAAAATTAACTTTAATTCCACGTAACCCGTGGTCCGTTCAACATTGAATAAACCTTGACACACGTTTCGTTATGAAAATATCAGCAAAATAGCACAATACATCAGTATTGCTACTTAGTGCCACGTTGTCAGGTCTCGCGATTTCAACGCCCCCGCAAATACATGTTATTCGTGCTTTGAACGTCAGAGCAAAATTAGCAAAGCCACAAAGACGATACAGCGAAGCTGGTAATTCTTTCATTGCGTGCATTGGCCGACCCCTATGGTTTGAGCTTAAGTAAACCATACGAACTACAAAATGACTATTGAGCCGATGGCTTGTAATAGCGACGCAGCTTTTATTGTGATTGGTTATTTTTACGCACCAACTCATGTTAAGTACTGAATCGCGTACACGATCGACCAAAAAACAATCCTCAAACTTTTGTCCATGTTCTTATCCAACGTTGTCCGGTTTTCAAAATACTTCTACTGGTACGCTGCAGCAGTGTGATTATTATATATCACACGTTTGCATTTTACAACCTGAAGTAACAACGCAGTGAATGCGTGATAATAATAAGGGAAAAATTTCCGCAGAATGTACCAGAAAAACAATTTTAAAAATGGGCCAATAATCTGCGCAGATATAAACAAATGTTTGAGGTGTGCATTTTGCTCAGCCTGTATACGAGTAGTTCGCTACTGTAACATGCGTGTCGTTGGGCATTAAGCTCCAGATGGCTGCCAAGTTACGGTACCTAGCGACAGCTTTGCTTTGCTTTGCTATGCTCCGTGCCTTTTAGTAGGCCTACTGTTTGTCGTTACGCGTGTAAAACCGTGCTTATACTACTACTGAAAATTCGCACGACTTAGTTACCTAGTTCCAGATATTTATAATATAGATGTAAACGCTAATTATGGCGGTTACGGTACACATGCGCCGAATCTAAGAAAACAGGGAAAATAATATCTGAAATTAAATTTTTCTAAGTACATAAGCGGATCCAGAAGTTGAAGTTGGAGGGCCAAGGTTGAGCGCCGAAGGCGCGAGCCGAGTCGAGGTGCCGAAGGCGCCAGGAGGTGGGGTGTGAAGAGGGGGTGTCCCCCTCCCTACAGGGGGAGAAGTCTGGAGAGGTGGCAGTGCCCTCTCCCGTAATTTTTTTGATATTTTGGGGTCAAAATGGCGTATTTTCGTAGACTCTCAGTGCTAAATTTCGTTTTTTTTCTATGACCAAAACAATATAGAAATACACCAAGAATACAAGGACTGCCAGATTGACTTGCATGCGATAAAGAGCGTTACTCAGGGGTGTCTATC
>Ga0209671_1001929_pt1 | contig 18325 bp, 10 predicted proteins | sample WorMetHERISLAND2_2_FD_187401 | JGI IMG/M metagenome (GOLD analysis project Ga0209671, IMG submission 187401) | Marine gutless worms symbiont microbial communities from Max Planck institute for Marine Microbiology, Germany - Olavius geniculatus... | ecosystem: Host-associated > Annelida >...
AACAAAAACCTTTTAGCCCACAAAAAACTGCCACAATTACACGCGCTCTCTGACCCTGCCTGGGTAGATGGAAAACAGCAGCTGCAGCAACAGTCAGGACCGGAGCCAGATCCGACTGAAAAACACGACAAAACATCGTTATCGCATTCGTATAAATAAGCACAACCTACACCGATGTACTTACCACTTAGTGCTGTAGCGTTACGCAGCATGTCGCAAATGTAGGCCTAGTGGAACGTTGTTAACGCTGTCGCTAATACAAGTTGTCTACTTCACTCTTTATCTTCGCAGAATGTATGGGCATATATTCGTCTGTATCCAAGATAACTCAAAAGTTGTGTATGAATTTTGGCGATTCTTTGCAGACACAGGGCAAAGACCAAGAAGGATGTGGTTGTAATAAATTTCGGATAAACCAGTAGCCTATTTCCTGCCCTTAGAAAATACGGCGCAACTATTCATAGCAAAATTCTGTGTGACTGGTTATGGATGACAGTAGAAGTAAGTAAACTTAATTATAATACATCGGCCACTATGCTTTTTCAGCAGAAGGTCGGTTTTATTCATAGTAGACTACTTGTTTCAATCACCGTCATTTTCACATTGACCGTGCAATTTCGACGTTTTTGAACAAAAATAGAAAATAAGCAAAATACCCGAAGACACGTGTTTAAATAAAAACAAACTTATGACGTTTATCACCACTATGATGTGTTATACCACGTTTACACGATGAAGCCTACATGAAGCAAACATAAAGCATACTTATTAGAGCACACGTCGTGCACGTGTATTTTGAATACGTTTGCTTCATGTTTGCTTCTCGTATGCTTCCAATCGTGTAAACGGGGTATTAGTCTTGCCTGATCGCTTGCGACGGCGTCTGCTGGCAGCGGCGGCCGGTGCGGCGGGCTTCAAGACTGATCCAAACCTTTCAATCCACAACGACCGTTTGACCGGACTCATGTTACATATGGTCACCGACGGAAACGACAACTCGGTCACGTGCTCCACTTCAACCGTAACAGTACAAACAACACAATAAAGGCGCGTACAGAGCGACGTAACTAAACTGAATTGAATTGACATGGTTTAGTTTTTGACGAACTGACCAACAAACAAACAGTAATGCATTACAGTAGGCACCGTCTAACCGCGTCGGTCACTACGTGACTACGCGCACGTACGCGTCAACCGATGACCAGCGGGTTCGCCATGTTCGACCATTGGTCAGTGCGTTAAAAGCTAAACCGCAAACAAACGCATATGAGATGTAGGTAGAAACAGAACTAGCTATGAAGTAATAGATACCGCACCTAGATACCGCACTGCTGGAGTGAGTAAGCAAGTACGCCGTATGAGCTTATACCACTTCAGACAGTGCGGCATCGTACTTAACCCATTAGTGCCTGAATTATTTTATAGGTTGCCGTCAAAGTAGGTGTCCCATTTTCGGGGACGCTAAACATGAATGGATCAAAACTCCGCTCAGATCGCATAAATTACACCGTCGTTTATGACGCACGACTGCAGCCGAAAGTTACAAAACAGTAACCAGTGCAAGCTGAGTGCGATTAATGATAATAACAGTTAAGTACTCCCATGAAAGCACAATATCAATGATATCAATGAATTTTGAGCTGATGTTCACGAGACGCGCGAAAACCTATAGCAGTTTCTTTTCGCAAACTGTCAGTCTACCTCCAGCCATTTCGTTGCAGTTCATTCTTGGAGTGTGCGCTGCAGCCGAAGATCACAGAAAATCAATAAAAAAACCTTTATTTTAGAAATTCAAAGTCATCGCTGTTGATACGACTAAAAAGCTCATCACTAGTGCTTGTGGTGATAGGCAGCATGCCTATGCCTATGTGCAACCGTTTTCACGAAACAACGGTAAAATAACGACTTTTACGGGAGTACCGCTCTTTGATGCCATCGTTCGCAAGTTGCCTTGAACCTAGAAAATCGAAACTTAGACCGTCAAAATTTATGTTCAATGCTAAAAATTTCGTATTTAACTTGTCTATGTCTATCTCAACTGGTTTCGGCGCAATTCGCTTTTGAAATGTGTCATGCAGCCCGATATCGCCAAAAATCCATAAAATCTCTATTTTAACGTTCAAGGTCATCCAAGGTTATTGAATTTAATGGCAATCGAAAGCCAGTGTACGACTTTTTATTAGTGATCAATAGTAACCTTGGTCCTATCTCGCACAGTTATTGAGATACAGCGACTTATTGGCTAAAAATTGCCATTTTTTCCACCTCCCTCTCATTTAGTAGCGCCTTCGTTCGGGGTAAACCCCTTCGAATGTATGGAAAAGTTTTACTGTTCCTGGAATCAGAGTTTTCCACGCAGTCGACGGTAAAGATTTGACGATTCTAGCTTGCACCGCTTTTGACTGATCCACCCGTGTGACGGACGGACAGAGAGACAGACAGACGGACAGACAGACAGAATGCGACAGCTAAGACGCGCTGAAAGCAGCATCTGCTTTCGCGTGTAAAAACAATACAAAGTTAACCAACGTTTATGCAGATTATTTATTACACAACTTTTATTCACCAAATTAATGTCACATCTCAACGAGTATATGGCATGACTACAACTCGACTTTTTCTCAAACCCAAACTGATTGTCGCTTATTACTAGTGTCACATTTTGACAGCATGAAATAATAACTGTGTCCAAGACACACAAAGGACCCAATGGCAAGAAATGATTCAAACGATTATATGATTTCTGCACATATATAAGCAAATTTTCATCGACGTCAGTACACAGTTCTGACAAAGTTATTAATTAATTAATTAATTAATTAATTATCAGTAGCCTAACCACTACATTTAAATAATCGTTACGACAGACCTTTGATGTTAATATTAGTCGGATAGCTGAGAAAAGTCGTTGTGATCGAGTGCATGTTGAAAATGAGGCCACCGATTGCAACCAAGCTCACGATCGTCCACCAGCCCTTCTTTATTGGTCCTACACATAGTCCAATGAGCTCGACGAGACAGAACGTTCGTAAAATTCCGCAGGTCTATTCACAATTCGAGCATGAGGAGAGAAAAAACAACTCAATAAAAAACCGTTAAAAAATTTAGTCAGCATTAGTCTGTCGATGCCGTATGTTAACAAAACAAGTAGTTAAATAGCCTACAATAAAGTCACGAGGGTAAAAGTTTGAGTCCGAGTCCAAAAAAATAAAGACTCGAGTCCAGTGCCGGACTCAATTATACCCCGTTTACACGATCGAGCAAACATCGAGCAAACGTCGAACAAACGTCGAGCAAACGTCAAGTAAAACGTCAAGCAGGGCTGATGGAACCCCGCCACCTGGCTCAAATGTAGGCCTAGGCTTAGCCCACATCTAATAGGCCTACGTGTTATATAGGCTGTGGTTGCAACCCGCCCGCCTTCCTAATTAGCATGCTAATTACCATAGCTCGTCGAGCTAGCTAGATGCGCTGTTTACACAATCGAGCAGACGTCAAGCAAACGTCGAGCAATTAGCACGTGTATTTTTGAATACATTTGCTCGATGTCCGCTCGATGTTTGCTCGATCGTGTAAACGGGGTATTACTGAGCCTGTATCTGCATCGCTAGTAAGCTAGACTAGGTATAGCGAGTAACTACCGAATGACGATGCTGCCCAAAATTTAGTGTCAATAAGAAAATAGGGACTACAAGTAACTACAAGTAAACGAGCAGAGATGTCGTCACGCCTTTTGCAGACATGTATGCGGCCGTCCATCTACTAGCTGCAGCACGTACACTGTAAACGTCCACTGCACTGCGTTTTTCACTACAGTATAAGCCGGATGAACGGCCAGCGAGTAATCCGTCATTAACGTGAGATGTGCGCCATTTTTTTTCTAAGATTCTGACATTTACACGCTCGAATAAGTAGACGATCGTCTGAGCTGAAAAATGGCACACCGGTTAATTACTCCTGCCCTGAGGTACGTGAATATCAAGTTAAGTTTTTGTATGCCGTTTTCTTTAGAGTTAAAAACCCGCACAGATCAGAGAGACGGACGGACGAACGGACGGACAGACAAGACGCATAATGCGCCCTGTTAGAAAAAACCACGCAAGTTGACGCTCAACAAAGTAACGGGTATAGTTGAAAACCTCTAGCATGGTGGACGTGCGGCAGCCCGTGTGAAGTTGTTTTCTCTTGCAGGCCGCGGAACAATGTCAGCACGCCCAGTCGAAATCGGCCCTTTCTCATTTTTTCTTCACGCTCTTCTCGGTCTTCCAGCTCGAATTGGCTGAAGCTACCAGCTCCCAAAGCTGATCCGAGGTCACTCATCTTGTCCATTACGTCTGTCTTCAGCACCGCATTTAGACAATTAGTTACACGCTGACGTACGGCAGTCCGGCTAACCGTTCTCATCACAGATGTAACAAACGATAAAAATAACATTTTTAAAACGTTAATTGCGGCGACCTTTTGTTTACCGAATGCTAAGGGATACAGGTTTTCGTTGTTTATCACATTTTTGTTATAGTACATATAAGTCAGTAAAATGCTAAATTTATTATTTAAACAACTCAAATCTTACCGTTGTTTTCACGCTGATTATTTTACTTTTATTAAACATAAAAAAGTAAAAAATAAATAAAAAAAAAACGTTAAACGAGTTTTATAATAAAAGATTAAAAAGCTTATAAATATATTACACACTGATTGATGCAGTTATTTCTATATTAGATTATATTATAGATACACTGATAGAATGGCTGACTTAAGCTATTTTAACACAAGGCCTTACTTTTGAGCATCAAGTTAATGTATGAACTTAATCACTAATAGGTAAGCGACTTGTAGTAGAGGGAGGCTTACAACGCCTTACTAAACTCCTAATTGCCTATCAAGTGAGACAGAGATAAAAAATCATCAGAACTCACCTCAGTTGCAGTCCAGTGTCAAACTAGTGACGTCTTCACGCACGTACCTGACAGCGTCCTGTGTTGCTAGGCAACCAGCAGCAGCAGTAGCAGAAGAGCTGCGCGCGCGTCAACTACAGTCGCTAGTCTCGCATTGCTCATGATTGCAATAAAAGATTTGTCTTACCTATTAAAAGTTCCAAGTTAATTGACAATAAATGCTTGATTTTTTTGCGCGTTTGCGTTTTGTTCTAAAACTGTAATACGTACGAAAATACCGTAAAATTAGCACAATAAATTACAAATTTGTAGTTATCCGAGTTACAGAACCTGTTGGAAAATAAAATGGCAAACGCATACAGAGAGAAAAAACAAGTTTATGGTCTACCGCAAATGTTTTAAACATAGGCCTACACTGTTATTATACCATGATAGCTGGCCAGGCCTCTAGTGGGCACTTATCCCGGCGACTTTCTCGGAGCCTGCGTTGCAAATGAAAATGTAAGCCTTCTGTTTAGGTAGACTTCAGTAGAATAATGACAGAACTTCCGCCTTCCTCCTTACAGATTGAAGAAAAGTGGAAGACCGCATACACGCCGCGCTTCACTGCTGGAGATGAATACTAGCAGTTGGTCTGCTGCATTGATTGCGAGATCGATACGACTTACGACCGGCGCCTGTAATAGACAACGAATCACCGTTCACACAGAGACAGGCACCTGCTGGTGATCGCCTGCCTGTCAAGCGTGTCCGTCGCACGGTTCATACTAAGTCTTCATAGGCGTAATTAAACTTCGTCATAACATTGGGAGAGAAAGACGGGGCTTGTGGTGAGTGCGAGCCGATAACGGGGCCGAAGGGCGAAGCCCCCGGCTGGTTCCAGGCATAGACTGATGTACTAAACGTTTTTACTTTTTTTTTACTCCTGCCACGTTTTTACAGTTGTTTGTATTTCTTTACTTTGTCAACGTTGTTTTCTATTTTAGCATTAGGCATTGGGCAAACGGTTGAACAAAATTAATTAGGGTCAAAGTTTTTTTCAACGCTTTTAAGCGTTTTTTCCCCTTTTTTGTCGTTTTTAACGTTTTGAATTTTTTTCTGCAACTTTTTACCTCTATGGTACCATGAGGCATCTGGACTGAGGGTCAAAGAAGCGAAACTCCCCTGAAACTGAACGCATCTTAGCTTTCAGAAGAGCAAATCTGTCCATTTTCGTTGTCCTGTAAACTGCTCAAATATGATGTTTAAAAGAAATCTACCGTATTACGTTTTTGTCACGCTTTGTAACTACACGTTTAGCCTATGTCTGCCACTTGTCATATTATTCATTTGTGTGCCAAAATTAACATGCTGTCCATAAAAGGTATTCTATAAACATTATTGGCTTAGAGGTCGTTTACACTAATTGGGTGGGGGACGAGCCTAGCTGGCTATTGCAGTACGCCTATGGAATGCTCACACACGACAGTGAGTGAGTGTTGTTAATTCAGCTGGTCTGTTGCTTTGAGAGGCTGTGATTCAAGAGCAGCTGGCGTCGCTGCGTTGTCATGGAGACGGCATCGATCCTCTGACGTCATTTCCGATCTCCTGTAATTGATCAACCACCCGGTACTTCGATGAATCAATCAATGAATGAATACATTGGCGTGTGCTCGTCGGCGTCTGTGGAATGGGGGGTAGGAGCATGGTAGGAGTCGGCGATGGTACTGTTAGACAGAGCGATGGCGAGTTCCTATAGGCTGACAACAGTGACCATGTTATATCTGCAGCGGTTTGGCCGCAATTTTGAATGCAACGTTGCTGCCTGAAGCCATCATCCACGTGCGCCGAATTAGACCAACAGTATCCTATCCTAGCGTTGCTTGTAGCATTCCATGATATAGCAGCGTAACCATAACGTGTATTGGACTGCAGCCACTCTGGAAAGTCGCTTTCTTTCCGCAACCAAAAGTTAGACGCTGGCTTTCGGATATAGACGGTACGGTCGGCCCACCCTAGCGACAGCTGGTCTTCGTGTTTTGCAACAAGCCACAGTCACTCTGCAGTTTCGCTGACTTTACACCGTCTTGATTTCCATTACCATTTTTCGAATTCAAGAAAAAAGTCGTTTGGTCACTGCGGAGGTTTAGGACAAAGCGAACAGTAACGCCACAACGCCAGAGCCATTCTGCTATGCAACATACTTGTATTTACTGGAATAAAACAAACTAACAAGACCCTGAGTCTTTCTGTACATCGTCACAGTCACACTGCAGGATAAACAACAGTCTGATACATTAGACAGGTTCGGTTTACGGCCGTCATCACAATACAAAAACGCTGCGATAAGTACATTAAGTCCATGCTACATCTGGACCACTGTCAAACAGTGGCTGTATTCAAAATGCATCGATAGTAACTCAGGCGAAAAAAATTCCTGTGCATTCAGTTGCTGTTTGTCCCTAATAAACCTCCGCAATTAATTTTTGATGGATCCTCAAAAATAATACTGCACTCTTTTGTTTGCTGTCAACGTTTTACTGAAACAAACTGCTTGTAGTTTGTTATGCAGCAGTATTTTTTAAAGATTAGTTCTCACGTGTATTATTGAACTAAATGAAATAAAATAAGAATGAGAAATAAAACAAGTAATTACTCACATCCATACTTCTTTGCCAGTCTGCAACTAAAAGCACATAATTTTTTTTATGCCTCAGAAAAAAATTCGCCAGTGAATACCAGAATCTACTTGCAAAAATTCACGAGTCAAACTTATACAAAATAAACATTCAGACTAAATACAAAAATCTCATGAAAAAAGTGATCGCAACAAAAAATATGATCACAAGATAAACTTTCGAAAAATAATAGACAACTAAGTTGCTGACTTCAGCAGTACTTAGAAAAATCCCTTGAAATTTTTCCAGATTACGCCGTTGGTCCATGGGCATAGAAGGAGCAGGGCATGGGGGAGGGGCTAAAGCTCCCAAGAATCCAAAATTAACAGAGCACCAAAAACCGAATAAAACCAGATTCTCTTTAGCCATATCACCCACTTCTAAAACAACTTAACAGTTATTTGTATTACATATGAATAACAAAAAAATGTTGTCACAACTCATGAGAGTGATCTGAGTGCCCAAAATGCGTTTGTGGCTGAAACCTGGACACGCTGAGGAAACTTCGTGCTCACCCACACCCTCTAACTGGATTTGGGGAGGAGGAAACAAGTAGGGGAAATGGGGAAAAAGAAAAGGCGATAAAAGAAGGAAAGGAGAGGAGAGAAAAAAACGAAAGAAACGAATGGGTCTCCCAAGACCAATTCCTGGCTATACCTATGCATTGGCGTTTGTATTCTTACCACAGGACTAGCACATAACAAACGATTAAATATAAAAAAACTTACCAGTTTACATTACTGTGTAAGGGCGACCAAGTCACACATCCAAAACAGCGATGACGTCAAGTGACCCTAAAAGGTCAAAGTCGTGAACCCATTATCTTTGAGGCGCTATATCTCCGTAACGGTGCAAGATAGACGCATGGTTACAATGGACCACCTATAGGATGTCACCCACTGTGAGTCAAATGGTCACGTGATTTTATTGCTTTTAACTCAAAAATTCACAATTAAATTTGCCAATAAAACAGCAAATATTCAATATAAAAAACTTACCAGTTTACATTACTGTGTAACGGCGACCAAGTCATACATCCAAAATAGCAGAAATCATTTTGCTAGGACACAGAGTGATAGATCAACAAACTGGCTGCCCTTACAGACCATGTGACGTGACCCCATTTAATCTTTTCCACTCCAGCATTATCTCGTAAGCTAATAAATGTAGTCAATGCAAATGTGATACAAATGTTTTCCAGCTGATTAAATGTACTGCTGGTCCGTAGCTAAAAAAGTCAAATTGGAAACTAAGTTGAATCTAGTCTTACAAAAGAGATTCAACTTTGTTTCCAAAAAAAATCAAGTAACAACAAAGAAATCTATTAATTATTGTGCACAATGGTAGTTGCCCAAAGTGGAAAAAATCTCCTCCCGCTCTTAACAGCTGTTAGTGGCAAAATAGATGTCAACTGACTCAGTTGCTTGGCATATCTAAGCCAAAAGTGGGTTAAATACAGCTCAACAGCCGTGACTGAGCAGTGTTGCAATAATATGAGCAAATTTCCTTAAGGTCAGTGCTAGCGGTAGATCGGCGATCTCGCATTAGAGAGCAGAAAATTACTAGGGGTAGATCGCCATTTACCTAATTACATTTACCTCGTTGTTAATGTAAGAATGCAGCCACATTTCTTCTTCACTGCACTGCTAGGACTGTGGTTAGAACTGAAATGTTATCAATTACCAAGCTTTAGGCCCTAAATAAAATTTATTTATAAAATTTATTTAAAAGCACCATAGTTCTAAGTCCGTGTTACAAAAACAGCTTTGGCTCGAGATGGACTCTGATATAATACTGAATAAACCTGATTTAAATACGTGACTGTGTCGTGGCATGGTTTGTAGACCTTCTACGTCTTCCAGGCATGTAAATTCTACCATCTTCCCAATAATGTATCTTACCCGATCTATCTCTAGCAATTTTCCAGTGCTAACAGCAAGATCGCCGATCTACCGCTAGAATTATTGTTTCCTTAAATAGAACATACTCAGCATTCTGTTCCAATTAGGGAAACTATAGCTGTTCCATTCAGCGCAATTTAAACACGTTTTACAAATCACTGAGCAGCAGCAGAGCCGTTGTTTACATCACATTATCACTCATACACCCAACACCGAAAAACATCAAGTGTGCACAGCATTAGCGGCTACGAAGTCACTTCACAAATATGGCGTGTGCCATCCTCACTACTGATGCTGCATTTAAGGTCGTAGGTCTATCAGTCAAAAATCAGTAGTCGTCATTAACTGCAAATCGAGTCGATAACACACACCATACTTACCTAAAATCGAAAGCGAAACCACTATAGAGTACTGATTATTCCTCACTTCCAGTAAGCAGCTCATAGATTTCGAGTAAGTAAAGTGTTCCAATCAAGGAACCGTTCCAATTCAGGCAACTCTCCCCTATTGGCTTATGGGATAATGCGGGGTGGAAAACATTAAATGGGGTCACGTCACATGGTTTGTAAGGGCAGCCAGTTCATCGTTCTATCACTCTGTGTCCTAGCAAAATGATTTCTGCTGTTTTGGATGTGTGACTTGGTCGCCCTTACACAGTAACGTGAACTGGTAAGTTTTTTAATATTTAATTCAGGTATGCTTCCCCGTAGCTACATTAGATGAAGGCGTGTGCAATCAGAGATATGTCAGACAAGGCACGACACCAGCCAGTGCTGAACACTAATTAGGACTGATCATAATCACAAACACAGCAGAAAATAGAAGGCACCGGACCATCTGCAACCCGTGTAGCATGCGCATAAATTCACAAGTTCACATTACGATGAACACTATCAAATCATCAGGGACGTGCCAGACGTGGCAGAAACACTGAACCAGTCTCAGATACATTACACATTATAACAAACAATAAGCAAACATAAGGCACATGTCACACAAGGCAAAAACACTAACTATCAAACACCAACAGGTGCCGAGCCGTGAGTTGTGTGGCATGGGTATGAATTCGCCCGAATTATAAAAAGACATGCCACACAGATAAACTTGAGTTCACATTATGACGGACAATAGTCAAACATCAAGCACATGCAAGACAAGGCAGAAACACTGATTATCACACACAGGTAGATGCCAGGCCATACATGAATGTGACATGGGCATTATAAGGGACATGCCAAACAAATGAATTTATTTCAGCTTACATTATGATGGAACATAATCAAACATCATGCACATGCAAGACAAGGCAGAAACACTGATTATCACACACAGACAGGTGCCAGGCCATACATGAGTGTGGCATAGGCATGAATTGACCTGAATTATAAGGGACATGCCAAACAAATGAATTTATTTCAGCTCACATTATGATGGAACATAATCAAACATCAAGGACATGCCAGACATGACAGAAACACTAATTATCACACATAGATAGACACCGGGCCATACATGAGTGTGGCATGGGCATGAATTGACCTGAATCATGAGGCACATGTCACACAAGACAGAAACCCTAATGACTATACATAGACAGGTGCAGGGCCATCAGTAAGACGTGTGGCATGGGCATGACCATCGGCATCAAAGAATCGTCTGAACGTGAACTCAAGGAAGGCATGTCGTCCGCCGTCACATGGTCCAGTGGCGACATAACCATCGGCGGCAGTTGGGCCGGTGACTGCATTAGCACCAGTAGTATTGTTGTTACTGTTACTTAACACAGAGTCGAGTGAGGCCGTGCGTCGGACCAGGCATCGATCATCTAGCCCGTCTTCACCGATGTCAAAGTGTGAAGTGTCAGTAGCGTAGCGGAGGTGAGGCACGTAGGGAGCTCGCTGGCGACGCAGTGTCTCAAACTGAATACCAGCGAAGAACGCATGAGATTTGATCTGGGCTGCACCTCCCGGTGATCGACCTGAACACAGAGCAGACTAATTAATTATACGAGGTGGGCCAAAAAATGACCTAACTTGTTTTTGTCAGAACTTTGTCAAATCTCCAACAAATATGATGATTTTTGGCACACAGATAGCCAAGACGATAGAATTATGTAAAGTACTCATTGTCCACCTCATATAATTTATGTCACCGCAGTACCGTTTAAAACACAGATGCTCCAAATTGTTGCATAATGCTGAGTTGTTGTCTCCGTAACAGTTCTAACAACTTAATTAAACACATAATGAACTAATAAGTGATTTATTCAGCAAAATTATAAGTTTGGGTAACAACATGCTTCCAAATTATCAGAATTGATGCGCAAAGTGTACACAATGGCTTAGACGTGATGCCACAGCTGATAGCGGCATTAACGATCAACCGATCAGCATCACAGCACTCATTCATGGATTAGATGTGTTTTGAGCTAATAAGTCAGCTATTTTGTTGTCTGCTATTTTCAGCGTAAAATATTTAATACCACAAAATAATTAAATCATGTGGCACTCTCTGTCAAATTGATAATGAAAAAATGAGCAATCTGATACTGATAATCACTCCGTAATGTAACAATCTGGAGCATCTGTGTTTTACACGGTAGTGCATTGACATAAATTAGGTGAGGTGGACAATGCATGTGCCTCACATAATTTCATCTTCTTGGCTATCTGTGCATCAAAAATTATCAAATTTGGTGGAAATTTTACAAAATTCTTACAAAAACAAGATGGGTCATTTTTTTGGCCCATCCTGTAGTAGAGGCAGAGTTGTAATAGTAAGTAGGCTATAAGCAGTAGTAATGTTAGTAGTAGTAACAGTAGCCTAAACTGAATACCAGTGAAGAACACACCTGGGCCACTCCACCTGGAGACTGACCTGGAGACACAGCAGTAGTGAGCGAGTCGTAATAGTACGCCAATAGCAGTGTTACCATCAGTAATAGTAGTGTCAAACTAAATACCTGCAAAAAACGCTTGAAATTTGACCTTTAGGGCACCTAAAAGTAGATTAACAGTAGTAGCAGAGTTGTAGTAACACTGTACCAAAAAACCTACCTTTACGAGTGACACTTATGAAAAAAGTTATTAGACCTAGGCGTGTGCGGTTTTCAAAATATGACTTTGGTTCGGTTATCGGTTCGGTTTTGAAAAAACGCGTTTTTCGATACGATTCTTGGTTTCTTTAAAAATCGCATTTTTCAATTCATTTTTGTCTGATGTTTAGTGTGTTGTACATAAAACTGCCAAGGAACAGATTTTGAATTCGCATTGCTACCGTCATTTGCGATAGCCATCCTTTTACTCGGCGTATGACGTCAGAAATATGCAGACTACATCAATCACTCACTCGTTCATTTGTGAATTAAATCATCTCAGACATACGAACCTAGCCGGTCATCAGCACAGCAGCACAGCCGTAGAATAAGGTCCTCCGTGTCATGTGACAGACATGCACCAGATGGGATGTGAAGGCTCTGCTGCCAGTTAATCACCTGCCACACAAGACACAAATCACCTATGTCACTGACACACAAGCTACAAAATCATACACACAGTGTTTCAATAAATAGATACTCTTTTTCTTTCTTTCATAACTCAGTCAAATGAAAATAGATTTGCATAAAATGTTTATAAGCTGTAGCGGAAAAGATACCAGTTTATTATGATCCAATTCAGGTATGGGGAATTTGATTATATGTAGATTTCACCGCCCCAATCTGACCTTTGATCCCGCCAAAGTTTTCTCCCATTGTTATTGTCAGTTTTTGTTGTGTTTAATTTAACCTTTTGAAACTTCTTTTGTCAAACCTATATTTTAGATCTAGCTCCGAGATGGACTAAATTCCATTCAGACCATCTCGGAATATCGACAACTCGTGAGACAGTTATAAATCAATTCCGAAAACGTTTGTTCTAATTCCATTAACCATTAATTGTAGCGAAAAAACATAAAATACAATACATAATTTCTGATCACCCAAATATCTGAAAGAACTGCAACGAGAACTATTCTATCTAGACATCGGTCCGCAAGTATACACGAACGGCCACAAACTGCTATTCGCCGCTGCAGTACTGGTCTTTTATACAAGAATGTCACAGCTCTTTCAACACAACGCTCGGCGGCTGCGTCTTTCTAATTTATCCTTTAGCCCGGCCGCCAGCTATCCCGGAATTCTTGGGATATCTGGCGCCTACAAGTTCAAGATATTGATACAAAATCTGGCTGTTGGTTAGATGTTCGTTGCTGGTTGTGCTGACAGACATGGCTTACAGCAGAACTGTCCAGTCAACAATAAAATGCAATACATTATTAATGAAATGATGACACCTAGTACATACACTTGACATTCAGTAGCAATGACACTGTTCTTTAAAAAACTAAGATATTATTTAAATAATTCAATATAGAAATGTGTGGGTAAGAATGTTTATTAGCATTATGGCCAAAAGGCTGAATTGCGAAAATACAATTATAATACAATGCTAATAAAACCTTATACTAAACGTCAGATAAGACGCCATTTGTGATACTGGCATTCAATAGACAGACTGTTGGTAAGAGGCAAAATATCACCAGAGCAGTGACACACAAAGCAGTAGTGACGATAAGTAGACTAAAGCTTACGACAGACAGTGAAATACCTTGCGTTGTGTCTCGGCAGGAGAGTCAGCGTAGAATGGCGGAGTACCAACTCGCATCTCATACAATATCACACCGACACTCCACCAATCACAGCACGCTGTGTACCCTGCACACAGCCAATCAGCACACTGACCACGCACACCACAACCACACTCCACCAATCACTGCATAGTTTACTTCACACAAAATTAACAAGTAGTCAACTGTTGATTCACATTAAAAGCTAACAATGATGAATGGTAATTGCCAAATCATTCCTTTTCTGGCAAATTTTTCAGTTACCCAACTATACAAGAAAAGCCCAGCTAACGCAAAGGGGAACGTGCAACAGCAGCGCATGTTTGAAAGTCCGGTACGAACAAAATCTAAGCTCACCGATCCCAGCAACGATGTTTCATTTACACTCGCCAGAGGGCACGACTGGTCTCGCTCAGCTGTATTGGCTGAAGATCGCAAATTTTCCCTACCCCCTGTTATTTAGTGCCCTCGTTCGGGGTGACCCCGTTCGAATTTATGGAAAAGCTTTACAGTTCCTGAAACTAGAGTCTTCCGAGCAGACGACGGTGAAGATTTGGTGATCCTAGCTTGCACCGTTTTTGACTGATCCATCCATGCAACAGACACACAGACAGACAAAGAAACGGACAGACGGGCAGACTGAATTGCGATGGCTGCTGTTGCACGTAAAAATTCAATAAAGGCACTTAGACATGATTACTAAGCGGTTTCTAACTCTGTAACTTGTAGAGTACAGACAAATAAAAATAGTTACTTTTTCATAAAGGAACGGATGACTTCGTTGATTTCCGACATTTGTCACAATGTCACTGTATCTAATTTAAAATGTTTTTATTAATGTGACTTTGGTTAAAATTTAAGTGATTTGAACTTTATTAATCACAAATATTTTAGCGTTCATATGCATGATTGATCATTAATTTCCGCAGCCCTAATCATTGCGATTATTAATATATTAACAGTTGTGGAATGACAATTTCCCTGACAATATTGAAACAATAACCCTATTGCACAAATGTCATAAATGGTATTAAGTAATGAAATCGTACTAATAGAGCAATATGCAAATGACAGAGGCCCTGGTCGAGGGGTCAGGGGACAAAGCCCCTCTGAAGCTGAAACACTTCTAGCTTTTTGATATTCAATGGAAGCTGCAAATTTGCCTGCTTTTTAATATTTGGAGATGCAAAAAATCAGCTATCTGCAGTCTGCATGATCCAAGATCATTTTCCCTGACTTTTAAAAAATAATATATTTCCCTGACATTTTCCAGTTTTCCCTGACCTGTAGGAACCGTATATATTAAACATTCAAGCACAGACCAGCGAGTGCAAGTACCTCAGGCACAAAGTACCTCTGCGTGCAAATAAGCAAATCTGCCAGCTTCCGCTCATGATTATTATCATCATCACTATTGTTCCTGATATTACTATACCAAACGTTCTCGTACTGACCAGCACGAGCAAGTACTTCAGGCGCAATGTAGTTCGGAGTGCCAACAAGCGAATGTGCCAGGTCGCGCTGATGTCGTAGTCGTCGTCGTACGAGCGGCTTCAGTATGTCAGCGTGAGCCTGTGGCCGACCAGCTGCAGTATGAGTACCAATATGACTAGACTGCTGCTGGTCCACTGGGACCTGCTCCCCCGCTGGCTGCTGCTGATGACTGGGTGTTGATGATGACGTAAGGTCGTACTCCGACCAGCCGCCCTCTGGCTCCATCGAGTCCTGTCTCTGATGGTTCGCTGCATCTACAACAGCCATCGGAATCCACGACTCCTGATTACACTAATCCACAACTACCCGACACTAATCCAAACAAAACCAAACTGAAACTGCAAATGTGCATGAAATAAGACATAAAAGAACTGAAAATCGGTCTATGAATGCCGGCTGAAACAATGATGTGAATAATAGTGTCCCAAAAACAGCCAAAAAAGACTACTGCAAGTCAGACGAGATCAAAATAAAGAGGTACAGCTAACAATACAGAACAAAAGATGACATCAGACAAATACACCTAAATATTGAGGAAACAATGTACAAGCAATAAAAGAACAAGCAGGCTGGAAATATCACATATCAACCCATCATCTACCATAGCATTATGGACATGAAAAAAGTAAAAAAGACAAAAAGCTGTTATCAGCAAAACAGCTCACCACTCTGATAGTACTTGGAGTTGTGAGTCCATCGGAACCCGGTGCAGAGTCCAAAGTCAGTGAGCCGAATGTGTCCATCGCGGTCAATCAGAATATTATCCGGCTTGATGTCCCGGTGGATGAAGCCCATCGCATGGACAGACTCGATGGCAAGCACCAGCTCGGCGATGTAGAACTGGGCCAGCTCGTGTGAAAAGATGCCCTCCTTGATGAGTAGACCCATCAGATCACCGCCCGGGATGTAGTCCATCACAAAATATAGATGTGACGCATCCTACACACAACACAATTAAAGTTGCATTCGGCACATTAGATTAAATATCCTCGCGCTGTTTAATTCATCGACTGATTGCATCGATGCACATGCATATTCATGCCTATGTCGAAGCACTGAATTTTGTAACGTCAGAATGCATCAATGTGCACAGTCAATCGATGAATTAAACAACGCGAGATTCACTGAATCAGGCCCATCATCTACAGTGGCTCCTATAACCCCAAATCGGGAGTCAATGCAAGTTCCCCCACTTTTGGGTGCAAGCCACTTCCCCCCCCCCTCGAGCTCCTTATTAGAGTGTAGACTGTCCAGTGAAAAAATATGGGAAAGCTTTGTTAAGGCTGTTGAATGCCCAGTGAAAAATAAGGGGGGAATCTGTTAAGGGTGATGATTGCTTAGTGAAAAGGGGGGAAGCTTCGTTAAGGGTGCTGATTTATTACCCTGTGAAAAATAAGGAGAAAAGTTTTGATCTACATTCTACACTCTTAATAAAACTTTCCCCTTATTCTTCACTGAGTGCAAGCTGCAGCCACAATGTATAGACATCAGCTACTGCATCCATTAGTGACGATTGACGATTCGATATATCGAAAATATCGATATATCGTTTTCGATATCAAAATATCGTATCGTCAAAAAAATATCGAATTTTTCAATATATAGCGATATCTTCTGCCAGAAGTTTATATTTTCATTACGGCATTGCCAAAATAACAAGAAAAAATGTAGAAAACGACAAACTAACCAAAGCAAACTTACTATAGTGTCGTCATTTAACGACACTTACGACAGTCAATAATTAATTTTTAAGTTTACTGCCACATTTTGGTATCTACGTAAAGCAAACTGCCTTGCTGAACGTTCACATCTTGTTCTTGTGCTTGTATAAGATTTACATACTTATCATTTTAAAAATATCGCTATCGATATCGCGATATTTTCAAAATATCATATCGATATCATATCGAAATTAAAATCCTGATATCGAATCATCGCTAGCATCCATGTTGCTTCACCCACTCTCAAGAACAAAGCCTCTGCAAGTTAATCTCCACAGCAAAGAACTACAGGGTGGGCCAAAGAACGTGCCACTAAATTGTCCATATCTTCACCAATTGTTGATCGATTTTCAAAATTCTTTCACTGGCACACTCTGCAGACAATTTGCAATAATACGGTTATTATATTTCCCACCACACCGTAAATGCGACACTACACTACCTTGTGAAATATCAATGAAATATGCATACATAACGATAATAGCAAACAAACATTTTGGTAAAAATGAAAAAAAACACTTCAGAACAACATTGCAGTGAATGGTCTGTATGATACTAAACTGTGTGGGTCTAACACAGTCAAGTGTCATACAGATCATTCATCGCAATGTTGGTCTGAAGTGTTTTTTTCATTTACCTAAATTTTTGTTATTATCGTTAGTTTTTACTTACACTTATATTTCACAAGGTAGTGTAGAAACACATTTACTGTGTGGTGGGATATATAATAATCTAGAGCTGTCAAGGCGTTAATTTTTTTAACGTATTAACGCAGTGCGTTAATTTTTTAATGCATTAATTAACGCGTAAATTAACGCACCCAGTCCCGTCGAGATGGAGAGTAGGAGGTAAATTACCCCGGGCCCGAGACGTTTATGAGACCCACCTGTAGAATATAGAAAGTTAGAAAAATGAAAAAAGTTAAAAAAAACACATAAAATTGTTATTTTTTAAACGCACTTAGACTATTTACTATTTAACTATTACAG
>Ga0209671_1001930_pt1 | contig 18322 bp, 7 predicted proteins | sample WorMetHERISLAND2_2_FD_187401 | JGI IMG/M metagenome (GOLD analysis project Ga0209671, IMG submission 187401) | Marine gutless worms symbiont microbial communities from Max Planck institute for Marine Microbiology, Germany - Olavius geniculatus... | ecosystem: Host-associated > Annelida >...
CTCCATTACCAATATGGCGTTACATAAACCTCGCCCTTACTATACAATTTTGTAACTTTAACAAAAACATTTGATTTTAACGAAACTATCCGTCAATAAGACGCCATCCATTGGCATTCAAATGCCAAATTTTAGCTAAATCCGCCGAAGCAAACAATAGTTACAGTGGTTTATGTGAGGTGACCCCAAAACACTTCAGTTTCAGGTTTTTGTGGATTATGTCAGACACAAAAGACCTGAAACGGAAGTGTTTCGTGGTGACGTCACAAAAGTTGCTGTAAATATTGTTTGCTTTGGCAGATTTACGTGAAATTTTGCACTTTGATTGCCAATAAATAATGCATTGTTGGTACAAAATTTTGCTAAAATCGTGTGCTTTTTGTTGGAGTTACGAAAATGTACATTAACCGCAAGGTTTACTTATGTAACGCCATATTGGTAACGGCGATATTTTGTTATCGATATTCAACAATTCGTAACTCCGTTCATAAACGATATTTATAAACAAAATTTGGTGATCTTTTTAGTAATTTACTGGGGATTAATCGTACGAAATTTTGTTTGAATTTGGTAGATTTGACATTTTTATTGGACAATGTCTAGAGGGTTAGGCCTACTTTTTTTCCGGACACGGTGTAGATTCTAATAAACACAGCAAACTGACAAACTATCGTTAGGAACAAACGCAATTTTCTTATAAGTAGGTCTGATTAATGTTTTAAATTTTTTTTATTGTTAGCCGTAACTGACCGTACTTATTGTTAACGATCGAGCTTTTGGTACGGTTCGTCGTCTACCTGTCGATCTTTCTGTCAGTCGTCCTCGTCGTCGTCTGTCACGGATATATTGTGGCTAAACGGTAAGTCGTACTGTCGTAGGGAGTCAAAGATGGCACCATCGGATAGGGCACTTCCTATACGTTGTCAATAATAGGCCTAGCTATGTCTCCATTTGCAGCAATTTGGTCGCAATTTTTAATGAAAAGTTATAAGCTATAAATGGCCGTATCTCGGAAACGGTGAGATATAGGCCTAGGACCAAGGTTGCTATTATCACTAATAGGGATTGGCATAAGCCTTTTCAGATAAGATGAAAATTCTCAACCTAGGATGACCTTGAACTTCACTGACAACCAGTACGGTCGGCTATAGGCCTATTTTAACAACCAACAGCTTGGCTTTTGTTTTAAAAAAAGGAAAGACCATAGGCAATCAAGCCCCGGCAGTGACGTTACCGAGACGGAGGTAAGGGGCACCTTAAGGGTGGAGTGTGAGAAGGGGTGTCCCCTCCCCACGAGGGATCGAAAGATCTGAAAAGGGCGTCTATACCACGTGTACGTGCTCCTTCCCCAAATATTTTTTTTTCAATTTTTTTGGTGTGAGAATAAAATGTTTTGGTGCACTTTGGCAGTATTTTGAATAACTGAAAAAGCTCCGAGGGCACGTGTTTTAATGCTCATTTACCTACGCCAGTGACCCTCTTCTTCGTCCCCCCAATTTTTGGAAACCTTTGGCCTCATACGTACGTATCATCTGCAGGTAGAAATGACACACAAGGAAAGGTGTGTAAAAGGTGGGAAAGTGCTCCCTCGGCCGCTGCTTACTGGGAAAGGGGTCTGGATTCTGAGAAGGGGTTTTTTCGTTGTTTGGTGTAAAAATAAAGATGAATGTCACTCGCTCATTATTTCACTTGGCGAATTGGTGAAGTACCTTTTTGCACTCTGTGCTGTCCGTAGCTAAACAAACCATTACAGAGAATGGATTCTGGACTATGGGCGGTAGGGCGCAACTGGCCGTATATGTCTTGTACGTCCTTGGTTGTGGTCGTGGGGCACGGTTCAATCAATTCGATGGCTGTGATCATCTTTAATCATGACTGTGACATAGGCCTACGGAGTCCAGATATTTTACTTATTTATCTCCCCGGTCAGTCATTTAACTTGTTGCAGCTTGTTCGTTGACTCGCAGGTTGACCTAGTTTTTTTTGTCTCAGCTGATGTAAAAAATTACGTGATAGATATATAGCGTATTTATATGTGAGTAAATGTCTCACTGTTCTCTTAAGACAGCATGAACATTGTGTAGTTTAAATGTACCCTAAGCTTCATCGTCTTTATCCTGATTTAGTCGTCTTTTGACAGTACCCCAAAATTGGGGCATCGCACTACCGGCTGTGGTTTGCGAAAAACTTGCCCAGAGTTGTTACTTGCTAGTTGAAGGGAAGGGCCGGCAGTCGAACCCACGACCTCGCTGTTATTGGGTCCTGCACTCTAACCATTAGACATTACATGTTTCTCTAAACACTACTGGTACCATCAGAGGCAATAAAGTGATCGAATCTTATCCCGCCTAAAAATCTTCCTCGTATGGAATTATAAGACTTTTAATGCAATTATACTGATGATCTGGATATGTTAGATTTCTACTATATTCGTTTTATGTTCTCTTTGTGCTCGATAAATTAACAAATAGATGAATAAATCGCATTTTTCAGTGGCGATATCTGGCTGCTACCGTAAACGTACGATCGAACCCTAACCACAGCAACAAAAACTCATTCGTATCGATTTATAAGATGTTAAATTTAATTATACTTGTGATTTAGATATGTTATATTTGTGCTATATCTGTTTTCCGTAATCTGTTTTGCTGGATAAATTAATTAATGGATAAATAAAAGGCATTCTAGAGTGCCGATGCGTCGTTGCTATGCCGTACGTACGGTAAACATATTATGTTGACAACGGACGTAGAATAATTAACGCATATCTATTAGAACGTAAAATGCGTATCTTTGGAACTTTATCAATGCAACTGTTGATGCAAAAATCGTGTAGTAACTTCAGGGAAGCTTAAAATTCGAACAAATTACGGCCAATCTGTATTGCAGTTTTGTAAGCATTGCGTGTGACTGTGACGTCATTTTAGTTGGCCCGTAGGCCAAACGTGGTTGACCAGTCAGCGTCATCCACGGTATAACCACGGCCGTTCAACTGAACAGGATCAGCTGATCCGAGTTCAGCTTAGTGCAACGTAATTCCGCGTAAACTTGGTTCAACATTTGATCTAGGTTCAGTTGAACCGAGATCATGAACGACGGTGCAACACGCCCTAAACTTATTAACCGTAACCGGGACGGGTAAAGAATACAGGAACGGCCTTTTAGCATAGATGGTTGGTTTGCGATCAGTGATTGCAAACGCTAAATAACCATCGATGTTATTTTCCGTTCGCGGTGGATGGAAAAGTAAGCAAATGTGAGGCTATTTTCCATCCGCCACAGATGGAAAAGAAGACTTTTATTAACTTTTATTAAGAAGAAGAAGTGTTTCAGACAATTGATCTGACAGTTTATTCTGCTGGATACATCAGTGTCATCATACCATCGTCATCATCATCATCAGCATAAGTGTCAGCTGTCACAAAAATTCAGAAATGTCACTAAGTGAAGCAGAAGCATTTTGCGTAATTCGTTTGACATATTATTTGTGTTGGATGTCAGTATGAGTAGCTTCGCTAAAAAGCCTCTCTGGGGCTGATAATGGAACATGGGTGTGTTTACTTGACAAAAACTCAGCAGCTCAAGTGTACGGCAATGGATCATTCAAAAACTTACATAGTGCTTTAACTTTGCATGCAGAGTCATAAACCTCATTATCTAAGTCGTGCATACTGAAGTTGTAGAAGTTTTCACTGGTATCAGCCATCTCATCGGCTTTCCCCTTGTCGAATAACTTTAGCAACAAATTAATCTTCAGCTACTTTCTGGTGTAGAAAACCATCAGACTTTGAAATATTGATGAGCAACTGCAGCCACCACAAATGTTTATTTTCTTGTTGTTGTGAGAATTATCAAAATTCAGAATGTTATCAAACTGTTTCTATAAGCCTGTTTATAATGCTGACACTAAGCTGACTGTGCAAGTTGTGTGAATGATGCTGGCTTCCGCTGTATGACACCAGTTGACAGAATGGAACCAAAATATGACTCCGCAGTATTTTCCCCTTGCGTCTTACGGAGAGCCTGTGTAATAGGTCTTATCACATCTGTCCACTCACTCAAAACTGAGAAATCCTGGCTGCTGAACTTTGGTGACTGGAGACATTACATAAAAACATACCAATTTAGGTACTTATGGGGTACTTATGTGTACTCATCGGTCAAGTACCTCAAAAATGTGCTTAAGTACAAGTACCTAAGTATCATCACGTACACATACTTAAGTACAAGTACTCAAGTACATAAACAGTACTTAAGTACGTACTTAAGTACTAATGTACTTAAGTACTCGTCATCACTGTATATTCAACATGCCAACAATCAACAATTGACAGTCAGTAATCCACAATAATAATCTGGCAACACAGGGCCCAAGGAAAAACACGTGCCAGCTGTCCGGCCACAACCACTTCTACTATTCTTTACCCTTCATGTCTGGTCAAGTCGCTGACCTGTGACGATCAGTGTCAGACATGTAGATCATTTCGGAAGTAACAACGAAATGACTGTCCGTGACACGGTCATTCGGTCAATGCAGCATGTAGGACCAAAGCCAGTGTGGTGTTTTGTGACTCCATATAAAGGGCATGACAATTTAGTGACCAGTGAGCTGACATAATGTCGTTTGAAGTGACTTACTTTGTATGTAGCTAATCAAGCACATCGTCAACTGGTCGATATAAAGACTGGATGAATTCTAGTGTTGGTATTATGCTTTTGATTTTCTGATGTGATATATTAAGATTGTTGCTGATGTCTGTTAGATTGCTGAGAAAGATGGAAGGAATGCATGGTGACCATCGGCCCACTGACAAACAGGTAAGTTTCCCTATGCCATCCATTACATTTAAACCAGTTCTTGCAGTGATATTTGTGCTGAACCTGAAAGTTATCAGTCTAAAACTTTGATTAATACTAGTCCAATTCTGTGTCTGATATCACTTATGGAAAGATACAAAAAGACATATTACAAATGATTACAGTCTGCAAGTGCTGGAGTTGCAGCAGTACTCTGCATGTTTTCAGCCAGCTCCATCATGTGAACTTCCTATTTATTGTTGAACATTGTTCACTCACAGGAACTTGAGCAGCTAAAGTGTGATCTGGAGATGTTCCGAGAACTTCTGCTGCCATTGAACAAACTACTCGAGTGGGAACAGAACTACTATCCTGCAATTGTCGTTGGAGTTATCACTCTCATATTCGCGTGAGTTTTATTGCATTCCGTTGCCTCATATTTTAATCTCACTTACCGATGGTGTGCTTTTTAAGGCAAATAGTTACGTGCTAAGATACTGCACTGTGTTGAGTATAACATATGCATCGTTATAGTCTGGAGTTGTAGGGACGGCCATGTATTGTGTCCTTAATCATGATTATATGGCTGTATTTGTTATTTGTTATTCCAAGTTTTATTATGCGCGAAAGCACTGCTTCAGCCCGTCTTAGCCACTGCAATTCTGTCTGTCCGTCTGTCTATCTGTCCGTCTGTTACGTTGGTGGATCAGTCAAAAACGGTGCAAGCTGAGATCAACAAATCTTTAACATCGGCTGCCTGGAAGGCTTTAGTTTCAGGATCCATAAAGCTTTTCCATAAATTCGAAAGGGGCCATTTTGAGCAGGGGCGCTAAAAGAGAGAGGGTAGGGAAAAATTGTGATTTTCAGCCAATACCGGTAAGTCGCCATACCTCAGAAATGGTGCGAGATAGGGCCTAGATTACTATTAATGACCAATAGGAAGTCGTACACTGGCTCTCAATCAGCACTGAAATCAATGACCTTGGATAACTTTGAATGCCAAAATAGGGGTTTTTATAGATTTTTTAGTGATTTCGAGCTGCGAGACACATTTCAAAAACGAATTGCGCCAAAGTCAGTTAAGATAGACAAGGACAAGCTGCATATGAAATTTTCAGCATTGAACATACATTTTATGTTCAAGCAAACTTGTGCATGAGAGCATCAAGATCAGTATCCATGTAAAAGTTGCTATTTACCATTGCTGGCCAGTCTTCTGTGAAAACGGTTGCAGATCACCAATGGCATGCTGCTTATCACAACAAGCACTAGTGACGAGTTTTTTAGTCGTATCAACATCGATGACTTTGAAAGACCCTTAACTTTCAAAATGATTGATTGATTTATTGATTTTTGCGATCTTCGGCTGCAGCGCACACTCCAATGATGAACTGTGATGAAATGGCTGGAGATAGACTGACAGTTTGCAAACAGGAACTGCTATAGGCTTTCGTGTGTCTCGTGAGCATTGGCTAAAATTTTTTGTTATATATGGCATAAGAATACCAAATTAATGTGAAATAGCATGAATTACCCAGTACTATGTTTGTTTAATGTTCAACCTGCTTATTTTTTCATAGTTATTCAACATTACACTGGAAACCAAAGTGCAGGTCCAATACTCATAGGTGTTGATGAAATAATGAATACATTATGGAGCTGTCAGTTAGTCAATGTGCTGAAAATACCACACATTGGATGGCAGAAAACTGGAAGAGAACGATAAAGCAATGTCTAGATAATGACTGCCTTTTCAAGCTAGATTGGGTTATTTATGATCTAGCATGGTAAAAGTCTATTCATCTTGTTGTTATTGTTAAATGAATTCTGTGCAGACTTGTCTGGTACTTGGAACCATCACTGCTGACAACCGTCTGCATCATTGGAATTGTTGTGTCCATTTGTGATTTTGTCCTTCCAATTGTGCTGTCAAACATCTTCAAATCGACCGAGTGGTAAGGCTTCTGCAGACTTTTGTACGGTTGAAAGCCAGATAGCAGCTTGTATAATTATAATTTATGATGTCAAAGGTTTAAGTTTGTGAATTGAAAAATAGTAGGGCTGCAGAAATTAATGATTAATTAACCTGTCATTGTTAAATATTAGTGGATTAAAATTTTTAGTAATCCGTTAAAATGTCATTAAAATTTTAGAGTTCTTAACAGCCAAGAACTGACTAATGATGAACATTCGTAATTTTATTTGGCATGGGACATAAGTAAATTTTTGTAAAGTAGCATTTTTGTGAATTTATTAGTTAAATAATTGACTAAATTTTTTTTATTTTAATAGCCTGTGGTATATAACTATATACTCTGCTGCCAGTGTTGCTGCTGGTGACGTCACAGACAATACACAATCTGCTGGTGACATAATGACATCATTGTTAGTATGATGTCACGCTGCTGCACACACACACGCACAGAATGACAAATCAAGTGAACACATTATCTTTTCCATTCACTCTGTTCACTGGCAGAGATAATGACTGCATTCTTTTTCAGAAATCGGATCAATCTAGATCTGGACAGATTTATTAAACAAGATTGTTGAAAAAGAACGCTTTGCTTACATTGGACTTCTGTTTTGATTTCCACAGATGATCGCACTGTTTTTAATGGCGTCCAAAACAGAAGCAATACGGGGTTTCATATCTTTCCACAAAGTCGGACTTATGTCAGACGTCTCCGAAGAAATCTTGAGTCTGATTTAGAACGCAGAGCTTTTCACTTGGAGCTGATTTAGAATGAATTTAACCCCTTAACTGCCAGCCTATAGACATTCCCTGCACCACAGTAGAAGTTGTTGTAGTTGTATATTGTAGTTGTAGTAGTCCTAGCTGTAGTAGTAATTGCAGTGTCTGTTGTAGTAGCAGTTGTAAAACTACTACATTGTGTCCCCAAAAAAGCATCCCCGACATTTTCGACTGTAACTTGAAAACCAATTATCAGATTTTGATAATTTTGGTACGAATATTCCTGACACAACTTTCCATCAAATGACCATTTGGTTTCCCACTTCGCCCAATGTATGTTTTTGCACTACCTAGGAAAAGCAGATTAAGCAAAATATGTGTTGAAATAAACAGAAAACCTGAAAAAAACATCCCTGACATTATCAATCATAACTTGAATAAAGATCAGTAGATTTAATAATATTTGGCAGAAATATTTCTGACACAACTAGCTATTAAATAAGTGTTTTAATTTCCGCTTCACCCAATGTCTGCTTTTGCACTACCTGGCGAAAGCAGACCAAGCATAATACGTCAATAAAAACGTCAATAAATTCCACCTATCCTAATCTGTGAGCCCTGACAGCAGGTCTGTTACAAGGTTTGACTGTCATGCAGCAGCAATGTGTCTACAAGATGAAGTTTAGGAATGTTTGTGAAGTCAAGAAGCGACTGGTACTGCCTGGATTGGTCTGGAGCAGAACATTATCGATACCGCTGTCAATGAATAGAGAAAGCATCTAATTGCATGTGTTCGCATAGTGGGCCAACACTTCAAGCAATTTTACCACAGGCAGTTGAAAAATGGACACCTGGATGAATTGTCAGCCACAGTGTCAGAGATGTGAATAAAATGTGTTTTTATGCATTACGATAATTAAGCAATCATATCGCATTGGATAAAAAAGTGATACTTTGCTGGTTGTGCTTTTCCCAGGTAGTGCAGAAACAAACGTTGGGTGAGGTGGGAAACTGAACAGACGTTCGATGGCAGGTTGTGTCAGGAATGTTCGTACCGAAAATTATCAAAATCTGATAGTTAGTTTTCAAGTTACAGTCAAAAATGTCGGGGATGCTTTTTGGGGACACATTGTAGATGCTGTAATAATAGTTTTTGTTTTTGTAGTTGCAGTAGTATGGTAGTTATTTTGTAATATTAGTCGTTGTAGCAACTGTAGTAGCAGTAATTGTAGTTGTTGTTCTAAATGCCATAGGCCGTGTAATAGCAATAGTAGTAACTGTAGTAGTTGTCGTATTAGCCTAGTAGTAGTAATTGCTGTAGTAGTAGTTTTTTCAATAATATTTGGTGGTGTTCTACTAGTTGTTGTCATTGTAGTAGCTGGAGTAGCAGTTGTAGTACCAGGTAGTAAGTCTACTTGTTGTTGCTGTAGTAGTTGTTCACAACTATAATGTAAACAATAATGTTGCCGAGCATGTGACCAAGAAGTTTTTTAAAAATAGCCCAATACACGCTGAGTATCAGCCAATATAACTAGTACGCCAAGCGTGAAATATTCTTAGCGTCAGGCACATCCTATAGGCCTAGTGCTGGATATTTCCGGCATGTGGTGCCAGCAATATACTGCAGGTGCCGGAAATATTTGGACTGGCAGTCAAGGGGTTAAGCTGCTTGGATGTTTGAAAAAGAGTGTATTCGGTGACTGACTGACTAACTGCTGTGACTGTGTGTGTAGGAATGCCGTCAATGAGCAGAAGTATGAGGAGATCTGTGCTCGGCTTGCGCGTGCCAAGAGACACGTCATTGATACTAAGGACTGGTTTGTCACGCTGAAAGCCAACAAGCCCAGACTGGTACGTCAGCTGTTACTTGCGTTGACTGTTGATCAGTTATTGGAGGCTGGCATTGTGCTGAGTTATGCTAGCAACATGCAATGAAAATTATCAACTTTTTTCAAAAGTGCAGTCTGTCAAGTGGCATTTGAGTTTATTTTCGATTCTGCTGTATTGTGATAGCTATTAGTAGGACCCACAGTTTTAGGTAGTATGGGATAGGTTGATTTTTTCGTTGATGTGATCAAGCCAACAATTGTACTAATGAGCAATCGTTATTCCACTTTGCGAAGTTTCATGCAAATATCAAAATTCTGTGCAAAGGCAAATATTACTCAGTGACTCAGCTCGAACCCCACTGTGGTCAGCCACCTTGCCGTGGTGGTGGGGCTTTGCACTGATGACCCAAAAGATTTCTAAAATCTGCAGGTGAGGAGCCAACTAAGAGCTGAGCAAACTCGCGAAAGCAGATTGCTACACGTTACCAGTGCTCTTGTGCTGGTTTCGGCTTCACAGCCGACTACGGCTTTATAACCGTCTACTTACGCCTTTACAGCCGTCTATTTACAGCTTCTCAGCCATTTACGGCTTTATAGCTGCTACCTTGTGGTTACATTCGGGGATGCGCATTAGGCCGAGCTGATACAGTTTCAGTGCTGGGCAGGTGTAAGAGCCTGTCCACCCCGGAGGTAAGGTAAGGTAAGGTAAGGCTTAGCTCGAAATTCTGTGTCCTTGGAAAACTGTGGGCCCTGTTGATCACACGTCACACGATAGTGATCATTAGTAAGGCCCAACCTAATTCACAGTTACGTGGATGTGACACGATCCATATATTTGACAGCTTTCCATGTAATTGGAAATGTCCATGAAATTGTATGTAGACCAAAGACTTGTGTATTTTTTTGAATTTTAGGTCGAGCACAATTATACTTATTCAGGCTAAATATTTGCATACTATCTTCAGCTGATTGATTTTTTGCTTAGTTGGCTTAAACCGCTGCTAAATCTGTTTACAACATGCATGGATCCTGTCGTTGACATAATTAATATCATTTTAGGCATGTGCAGCAAGGAAAATTACAACAATTTCAGGTTACAACAATTTCAGGTCATTGTAGTCTTCTGTGTAATTTTCGTGTAATTTGCGTTGTCCTTTAAAAACTTTTGTGTAATTTGCATTTTTTTCTCCGTGAAGTAGGTTGGGTCTTAATCATAACTCTGCGATGCTAATCATTATGCCACTGTGCCAGCAGTTGTTTATTTTTGTGTATTGCAGTACTTGGTCATGATGCTCAGTCTGTTTGCACTGATGGCTTGGTTCGGCAGTCTGATTGACAACCTCTTGCTCACCTATCTCATCGGTACAAATCTAATTTTTATTATTAATTGCAACAACTACATAGTGTTAAAAATGATAAGAAAAATTACATGATAGTGAATAAGTTATGTTGGTAAACTTCCTGAAAATTGTAGTTGTTAGATATTGATTTGTGCTTATGCTGTGGGACAGCTTAGTGGAAGGAGACAATGGGTCACTGTCCATATCATAGCATAGCAGTAACTTGTTTCATCCGATCAATGAAATTACTCTATGCCGGGCAGGTAAACCATCTCAGTATGTAACTAGCTGCCTAGGTCAACTCAGCCTTGCATCTCTGTGGGGTAGGTAAATCAAGTATCAGCCTGGGGTTAAGGCAGGGTGCGTTCATCTGTGTCAGGTCGCAGGTAACACTGTGTGATCCCATATGGCAGGTGACGCAAAACGCAGTTTGTAAAGTGCAACCTGGTGGGGGTTTGTTTTTGGGGAGGGGGGTTTGGGTTTTGCTAGGTTTCTTTAAACAGGCCCAATTGAAACCTTAGCTGAGAAGTTTTTTGATTGATTCAGCTCATTTTTTGCTAGCTCCCGAGAGCATAGAAATTCCAGAAATTTTCTAAATTCATAGGCTTGGATGTTTCATAAACTTAACCGTAGTAAGATATTTCATGATAATAAAATATTTCATTATTAGCAGAACAAGTAACTAGCATTGGACACAGTTATAATGGTTTTGGGGGTAGGTTTTTGGGTTTTTACGGTGGGTTTATGCAATAAAACCCACCAGGATTTTCATGTATCTGCAGAGGTGTTTTAAATGTGCAGTAGCTTGAATGCTTGTATTGGTTGCAGTGGTGGTGCTGTCGTTGGTTCCTGGCCTGAGGAAGCGAGGTCTGCTGCAACCAGTAACTGATAAACTGTCAGACCTCATCGCTGGGCTTGGAGTCGGCAAAACCAAGGAGAACTGATTCTGAAGGCAATTTTACGTACTCCTTGTGAGTCGTACCTCAATGGCATGACTGTTATAATTGCTACCAGTTAAGTGTGAACTAAGCATGCATATTGCTTAATTTTCACACATTTTCATCCTGGCATATTTCGCTGAAATAATGTGTGAAGATTCATATACATGGTGTTTCATAAAAAAGACCGTTTATCTTTTTTTAATAATTCACTCAGATAATGATCAATTTACACAAAATTTTTACCAGTTGTAGCTGAAGAAATACTAATTCAAAATATTTCAACAAAATGTGGCAGTTAATTAAATATTCTTTGCTGGTATGATGTAATGCTGACTCCATAATATGTCATAGGTACGAGCTTGCTAGTCTCAACTGGTGCTGTCAGTTGCTACCCAGCTTCGATGTTGAAAAATCTGGTTCATTGATGATAAATTTTTGAAGTTTTACAGTTGCAGCCACAAGAAGCGTGCAACGCGATCGCATTTACGTGTCTGCGGGGATAGATGGACTTTCACATGTTCGAGCAAGACAGTGCGCTAGCACACCGACCTTGCAAAGTGGTTGCATTTTTGGATCGCGAGATGACATAATAAACATTTTTCATTAGCGAACCAGATTAAGTTCACCATCAAAGCCGGGTAGCAACTGACAGCACCAGTTGAGACAAGCAAGCTTGTATTCACGACACATTATGATGTCAGCATTACATCATGACTATCAAAGAATATTTAGTCAACTGCCACATTTTGTTGCAATATTTTGAATTAGTATTTCTTCAGCTACAACTTTTGTGTTAATTGATCATCATTTGAGTTAATTATGAAAAAAAGTGAAAAGGTTTTTTTATGAAACGCCGTGTATATTCACGTATTCTTTAACATGTGATCACATTTCCTGCCATGTCAAAATCATTTCTTAGCATTTTGTTTTGCTGCTTAGTTTATATACAGTCGTGGCAGTCTGTGCTATATGTGCATGGGTATGCAGCATATTATGACACAACCCCGTGAATTGGTATTCCTGTGTATTCAGTGCCCAGTTTTGACATCAGAATTTTGATGCTGTTTGTTTTAATTTCTGAGATTTGTTACCGGTGCTTTCTATGTTAATGGTCAGTGTAGTCACCTTCATAATTACTGTATTTGACATTGCCATGGTCAATTTTCTCAGTAAAATATCTGAAAAAAAACAGTTCCACGTCTTTGTCTCATCTCTAACCCGATCCGTACCAGGTGTGTGTAAAAAATAGAAACACAGCATGGGAGTTAAACCTGTTGCAGTCGATGTGCTATGACAGTTTCTTTGTTTTTACATTTCATTCCATTGATTGACACTTCCATTCGCCAACCGAGTTTGCTGTAGCATTGTTCATCATTTACTCTCAGCTTACTATTTGGCTGTTTTAATAGGTTGCGTCACAGGTCTTTTCCGTCTGTCTGTCTGTCTCCGGCAGACTTGTAAGTTTTTAACTCAAAAAAAGAAGACATAGATCAACCATAATTTGTGTGGACGTTCCCAATGACAGGAATAACCACTAACCAGTGTGGCGATTTTCCACTCAGATGGTGAAGTTTATGGTTTATATGGTATGCAATCTATCGCTAGGCAGACAGACGTATACAATTTCCTTATGCTCCAATATGTCAGCTCTAGGTCAACATTCTTCTCCGGTTTTATAATGCTACTTACGTTGTTAGTCAGTTGGTCTGGTCATTAACGCAAAGTTGCATGTTAACGATGTCACTTTATCGATTCCATAATTTTCCTGCATTTTTTTTGCTCTATCGAATGAAAACTGGCATTTTTATACGAGTGCATGTGTTGTTGTATTTGCTGCTGTCAGTCACTTGCTGAAACGTAGGCCTAGTCGTCAGTTGCTGTATGCTGTGTCTGTGTAGATGGTAGTCAAATGCAGAGACAATGAATGTTCAAGCATTGAAACATTTGCATAATATTGCAAAGTGTATTTTAAAATTTTTTTGTCATTGAAAAGGAACATGTGAAATAGAACACCTTTGGGGATGTTTTGTTGTCCGCGTATGATCGCAGTGTTTTCAGAATGTGATTAAGATGCTGAAAATGTTTTGCAACTTTTTTGCAAGTGTTTTATTGTACATGTAGCCGTGGCTTTACTGCGGCTTGTACATGCTGTGCTATTAATTGTTTGTGTGCTTCCTGGTCTGCTGCATACATTCAAGTCTATTGATGCTGTCTGCAGCAGCTGTAAGGGCGTGGCTACACGTTAAACCAAAAAAAGTTTTTGAAAAATATTGTGCAAACATGTTTTTAAAATCTTCTCGTACAGGTTTGCTGTGATCTCCGATTATACTTATATCAAATGTATGCTGAATATATGATGAGTTTTTATTCATTACTGTATGTAGTGTGTGGCATATCTGTCCTGCTGCTTTGCACCATTTGCACGGAGCTGAACTGCCTTTTTGAGTTGACAGTTTGTGTTATGTGTTCAATGATTATTACTTCCACCAAAGGAAAAGGTTACGTTTCTGGTCCCCTTCTGTCACTTCTTTTGTTTGTTTATTCACTAAATCACTTAATTTGCGGACAGATTTTATGGATATTAGGAGGGGCGGGTACAAGGTGATTTTGTTGATTTTGATGGTGATTCGAATCCGGATTTATGAATTATAACCGCCAATAAGTTACAGAGCAATTGTTGAGTTTATTTTGAGTTCAAGTTTGTGGTCGGTTGGCATACTGACGTATTTTGTTGTAGGAGACGTTTTTGTAAAAAATTAGTTATGTTCGTTTTCTCACGGTTGCTTGCTTTAGCGGTTGGTATGTATCAAATTACATTACATTACATTACAGATTTTTAACGTGGCCTAAGTAAAATACTGCTAGGACCACAAGGTAAAAGTGCAAGTCACGACAAAAGTACAGATGGATAGGATTGTCTAAACAGAAATGTTTTCAGTTGACGGCGGAACTGCGACAGTGTGTTGGACGAGACAATGTCCGGTGGTAAACTGTTCCATAGCCGAGCACCAGCAACAGCGAAGGCTCGGTCACCAACAGTTACCCACTGCAACTGGGTGACATCCAGCTGGTGTGTCAGTGAGGACCGCAGACGTATATAGTTCCAGTACCAGTCAGCACCCGTTTTCATTTTATTCATGTGCATAGTGTTGTGTGCGTTGCATGCTGCTGCCTTTCGATGTTTATATATTGAGATTGGTCAAGATGATCTGAATGTCAGTCGGGTTTTTTTTTCACTACCACCTGATTAGTGAGTGCTAAAATAACTGACGAATGGCGGGCATAGTTCAACCTTGCGCACAACCTAAGTGGCAGATTAGCAGATAAACGAAGTTAACAAACTATAATAACCAATCAGCGTGAAAATCCGATAGGTAAGCCTGTGTAATTCAGTAATGTGTGGGGCGGCATGGACGCATTAGCAGCTTTGGAATGATAAAAGATAACGTGAACAGTATGCTTAGAGACAGAGCAGTCGGACTGCGTTTTAGAACACACCCACAATAGTCTAAGTTTAAGCTGTGTTGAACTAAAGCGACCAGAGGTCTGAAACCTCCGTCGAGAATGTACGAGCTGTCGTCTAGCAAACAAAACAGTATTGGTTTACGCTCTGTTTCTTAACTAGTGATAAAGAATTCCGAACGATGAAGAATTTACAATTAATTCTGGATAACTAAACCTACTGTTTCACATCCCCGCACAACATTTGATCAAAATCCGTTCATAATTATTGTTTGATAAATTTTTCTCGCTGAAAAAAATTGACCGTAAAACATAATCTTTGTTACTTCTCTTTGACTGTGGTAATTATAGTGAAGTATTAGGTCTGCTATTTGCCATTTAACTGTTTTAATGAGAGAGTTAGAATATACAAGGTGGCCCAAAAAATATTGCACTTCGTCCATATATTCGCTGAATATCGACCAATTTTCGCAATTTTTTCAACAGTAGACTTTGAAAAACAATTTGCTACTTAGTGACATGCGCATCACACCTATTATGTCGCTACACTACTTTGTAAGACAAATATTCGAAAACAAACAATTCTACAGATGGGCAAAAGGTCTTGTGGTAGGGGCCTATATTTTAGAAGTATTTAACTCAAATGTTAAATGAATAAATAATAATAAATGCCAAAAAGGTTTACATATAGCTACAGAATAAGTATTCGTTTTTTGCAGAATAGTGCACAGCTTGTAGGGTTGCACAATTGAAATACAATGTTCATGAAGTTAACTAAGCAAGATTGCAGCCACCAACCAGCATTAATGAACATTAAAAATTAATGCACAGTAATTTGAAAAGATGTTTAATATGTTTTCCACTGACACCATTGTTCTTGACACCGAAACTCATACTTATCATTTTAATTTAGTTGAATACTTTACAAATTTACCACTGGACCTTTTGCCCATCTGTGAATGTTGTTGGTTTTCGGATACTTACGTTTGACAAGGTAGTGTAGCGACATAATAGGCGTGGTGTGCATGTCACTGTGTAGCTTACTATTTTGTGGGCCACCCTGTACAACAGTACTGTACAGTATGCTACCAGCGTTTTAACTTGAGAGTCGATGTGACTAACTGAATTAGTCGAAAGTCGGCTATAAGTCTGAGTCAGTGTTTGAATTGCTCGGGGGGGGGGAGTTGGGGAGAGTTGAATTTCCCCAACTGTTTTGTCAATACCCTAACACACTGTCAAATTATGTTCTGGGGGTCACCTCTATGCTATAATACATAAAATTTATATCACAATTTTGGTCGGGTTTCGACAGTCGAAAAGTTCAACCCCCTAGCTAATTTTTAACAATTTAAACATTGGTCTGAGTTGAATTAATGCGTTGTAAAGACCGTGTGACAGACAGCGTGTATCGCTTGGGCTGCCTTCCCAATCCCATGTCATGGACATGCCATTCGCTTCCGACAGAACAGCTGCTTTCGGCAGTTGCTGTCACGAGGTTACTCTTGAGCTAGCAACTTGGTATTTTTACGCGCGACAGCATGTAATGCTTCGCGCGTTTTAGCTATCGTCTAGGCGTTTGTGTGTCTGTCCGTCTGTCCGTCCGTCGCACTCTGCAGCTCTATCAAAACGGCGCAAGCTAGGACCACGAAATCTTCACTGTGTGATGCCACAGGGACTGTAGTTATTTGTGACAAGATTTCGTGCCGCTGGGTGAAGGGATTTTTCTCCAACGAGGACGTCAAAGATGGGTACCCCCTAAACTCGTTATATTACCGCTATTCACTCTTCTAACGTAAAAACGGTTGCCGGTGTTCACAGATGTGAACTGACGACGAGATTTCCCGGGGACCTTGAACGACAATAAGCCCCCAAATACGAAGTTTGGTGACTTTTTGCTATTTTAGACTTCGGCACACATAGCAGGCTACTAAACTGTCAGAAGTATTTTCTTATTTTTTTCCGTGGCTTATTATATTTCCAGCTAGAAGGTGTCACCTGTATACGTCCGTGATAAGCTACGACATAAATGAAGCAAAATCAGTTTTAAGTAAGTAAGTAAGTAAATTTATATAGCGCACAATGTCAGCGAGAAAACCCGCTGCGTGTGAGGCGCATGTTTACTATCGCAGACGTACTCGTTATAATGTTTTGTGTTTTTTTTCGTTTTAATATGATGTCACGAATGCAGGCAGATGCCGCAGCACCAGACTCATGAGATCGCAACAGTTGGCGTCTTGGTCACGCGCCGAAAGCCATCACGCAAAGTGCCACAATTTCTGCCAACGGAATGACAGACAGAACAGTTTGGTTTGTTTTTGTGCGACGCCATGCCAGCCGTCACAAAACTGTCCGTCGTCGTCGCCGCCGATATGCTGCTTCTATATATGTTTGCGTCGCCGGCGGCGGCAAGCGGCTGTCATTGGCCCGCCCACCCATCACTTGCCGACGAGACGAGGGACGAGACTGTGACGTCACGCTGGCAATATCCGCCGGCCCGCCGGAACTAATATGTCAGCGGCGCATGCGTCATTCGATGACCGACGACCGACAATCATCACGTGACCCGAGCGAGCACGTGTTCAATGACGTCACGCAGCGCTCAGATCTGATTCGGCTCCCTGACTGTCACGTCACAACAGCTCAACGACAATCTCACCTTCCCAACGCCGCCCCCCCTTCCGGGCCGCTAACTATCACCCTTAGTCTACTATTTTGCCAGTGCTGCTGCGAAAATCATGCGCTTATAAGTCTACGATCTCATTATTTATGACTTGAGGCATTTCTGTAGGCCGCATTACGTGTCTTGTCTGTCCGTTTGCCTATCCGTCTGTCCCATAGGATGCCATATGATTCAACAAGTTAGCAGTACACTCGAGTGTGCATACTACGGCGTTGTATTATTTCAGCACAGTTCGTGATTCGTGGCAACGCTGTATAGGCCTTTCAACACTGCCCTAGTGCAGCAGCGTTTGAAGCCCATGTATTGTAGGTGGCGGCTCAGAGACGTATTGCAGCGGTTATTTTCGACTACGACTGAGAACGACTGGGTGCAGTACTGATTGACTGGCAGGCCGGAAATCCAGGACTTTGCTGAGTCATCCGCAGTCCCGACCCAGTACTGGACCATCGACGGACAGTTCTTTATTCTTTCTGCAATAGAATTGGCTTCCATATACACATTATGCTCTGATCCCTTGTCTCCATGCTGTTAGTTAAATTGTCATTAATTTAGTTTACACTTGCAGGTGTACATGTATG
>Ga0209671_1001934_pt1 | contig 18310 bp, 13 predicted proteins | sample WorMetHERISLAND2_2_FD_187401 | JGI IMG/M metagenome (GOLD analysis project Ga0209671, IMG submission 187401) | Marine gutless worms symbiont microbial communities from Max Planck institute for Marine Microbiology, Germany - Olavius geniculatus... | ecosystem: Host-associated > Annelida >...
GGTCTGGTGTTTAAATTGTTGGACGCTGCCGTTCAGAACTATGTAGGAGACGCTATATTTTTCATTGAATGACTGATTAACTACAGTAAATAGAAATAAGCTGACGAATAAATGCTGATGTACTGTGGCGTTTTGCTATCCGAGTTTAAGTAATAAAATGTTGCCTACTTCGTTAGGCTGTACGTAGGACTGACCTTTGCACGACTGACTAATAGTAATTAGTGATGATCGAATACATATCAGTAGCAGAGATGTGCGGATTCTGGAATTTTGGGTCCGCGTCCGCAAAATGCACGCGCGTCCCGTCCGCGGTCCGCACATCTCTGATCAGTAGGCCTATAGGCTATATAAACTTAATTCATGCACATGTATAAGCTCCACTTTATTGTATTTTTTGCTTTAGTGTTATTACTGCTATTGTTTCGTTGTCGTAGGCGTAATCCTTGGGACGAAACAAGGAAGACATTATAAGCTATGCTGTGCTATACTGGCCAAACTGCTATTTGATTATTCAGTTATTACTACAGCAATAAGTAACTGTTTAGTTCACGTTTCTAGGCCTATACTTTCGATCATCGATTCACTACTAGTACTATAGAGTCGACTGTAATAATTGCAGCCACACACCAAACGTGCTAGTAAAGAACGGTGTTACAAGACCAGTGGCTGCAAGCGCAAAATGCAGCATTGCGGACCTATAAACAATGTTGCCAGTCAAAGGAAAAACCGCAGGCAGAAACTTTTAGACAAACAATCAACCGATAAAGTCGAACTATGATTTAGCGGATATGCTGATAGTGGCTAAGCCTACTTGTAACCTGCCGTGAGATCAAAATACCCTCGAGTTGTAGGCCTGTATTGCTTTCAATATGACGTCATCTACAATGGTAGCGACATTTCACGTTATTTCGTTACCGTCGCTTTTTTAGTTTGCAATAATCTGTTATAGTCATTATTATGCCATTAATTAAAAACCTTATGTTTTCTAAATAAAGGTAGGCTAAGGTGAAAAAAGCGTGGATTCTACAGCATAGGAAGGCCCTACAATACTACAGGTAGGCCTAATTTGTTTACGATTTTTACATGCAGAAATTAGTTTTTGGTTGTGATATATTTTGACTTGATGTATTTTGCTTGAGACCAATGGAACTCCCAGCCGAACTGATTAGGCCCCCTATCCGTAAACGTGTACAGCCATATTGACTAAAATATCGATATTTTCAGAGTACTTATTCAGTCGACATGATTAAGGAGACTATGAACAGAACGATTTTATTAAGCATTCGCACAGTTTTCTCGTCTTTGTAGGTCATGCGTAGTAAAAAATGAATTGTATCTAATCTAGTCTAAGAACAATAATTTGATATTGCGCCAGCCGTCTCCACACTGTTACTGTGAATCAGAAGCGGCTAGACACGTTGTATAGTCGCTTTCGGCTAAACCAGTAGGCCTATATTTAGCTAGCAAAACACAACATTCACCTTTGCTTTAACCTCATGCCTGCAGTTAACATCATTACTGAGCTCGGCGACGTTTAATGAGGTTTTCACAACTGTGCAGTAAAATACCATAAAACAACAGTGGAGACTAGAGATGACCAAGAATGGCTTTTTACATTTCCATTCCCTCTCATTCCCATCCAGTCAATTCCCATTCCTTCCCATTTCCATTCCCGAACAATCGTTCAATCGTTACGGCACAAACAATTTTGGCATATCTAAGACTCAGACTGTGCACTGCTTGTCGTTGAGTCTACAAGCAATTTGAGAAAAGCTCACGTGACGCGCGATACCAGCGGTCCTGCCACCTTGGCGATCAGTGTACAACAATAAAATAATAATGCGTATTGAAAGAGTACTCAAATTTGAGGCTTCCGTACGGAAAAATTCTTGAATTTAAAAGGTCAAAACTTAGGTTGTTAAAAATGTACGTTCTATGCCAAAAATTTTATACGCGGGTTGTCCAGGTCTATCTCCAGCCATTTTGACGCAATTCACTGTTAAAATGTGTGTCGCAGCCCGAGTTCACGAAAAATTTACTGAAACCCTCTATTTTAAAAATTAAGACCATTTAAGGTCATTGCTGTTAACACCCCTAAGAAGCTCGTCACTAGTGCTTGTTTTGATAAGCAGGATGTATGTGCCTGTCTGCAACTATTTTTATGCTAGACGAGCCAATATCAGTAAAATAACTGATAAAGGGTACCCTTCTTTGACGCTTGCGTGCGCAGGCTTCCTTGAACCTAGGGGGTCGGCACTTGGACTGCTAAAATTTCCGTTTAATGCTGAAAATTTCTTTTGCAGGTTGTCTTGCTCTGTACAGGCATTTCGTCGCAATTCACCCTTGAAATGAGTGCTGCAGCCGAAAATTGCGGAAAATTCACTAAAACCCTCTTTTTTAAGGGTTCAAGGTCGTTTAACGTCATTGATGTTGATAAATCTAAAAAACCTATCGTTAATGCTTGTTATGACAAGCAGCATATCTATACCTATCTGCGACCGTTTTCACACTAAACGAGCCAATAGCGGCAAAATAACGTCTTTTTTGGGGGTACCCTTCTTTGCCGCCCTCGTTCGAGAAGAACCCCGGCACCCAGGGTGACAAAATTTTGTCACAAAATCTAGAGTCTTTGGGACAGCCCACAGTGAAGATTTTGTGATTTTAGCTTACACCGTTTTGATACAGTGCCAGGGTGTGGCGGACGGACGGACAAACGGACAGACGAACAGACGCCTAGACGATGGCTAAGACGCGCGTAAAAACTGATCACGACAGCGATAGCGCTTTCTGCATTACTTTTCAGCATAACTGAATATCACAAACTAGAGAAAATATGTCCAATAATACTCTACTTTGACTAACTGTTTTTTTTCTGTGCAGAACAGGCTTGTCATCAAAACCAGTCGCCGATGGGAAGTTATTTCCATGGGAATCAGGGCCATTCCCATTTCCATGCAGGTTGTTTCCCATTCCTTCCTATTCCAATTCCCAGTTTTGTCATCAATTCCCATTCCCATGGGATTCCCATGGGATTTCCATTCCCATTGGGAATCCCATTCCCATGGTCATCTCTAGTGGAGACAGTTGCCGTCCACTCCGTTTACTGTTTATTAGGCCTACTGAGCACGGAACGTGGCGAGAACTTGTTTTTTGCTGCAGGGGTTGGCATATACTGTAAGACAACGGTATAAATTTCTTAAGGTTATTTTAAAAGTTGGCTTAGTAGGGTAACGGCTAGGACATTGAACAATGGTAAGCGTATGACTTTTTGGTAGTTTTATTGTAGTATATTTTATTTTGTGTTACTTTTATATTTTGTTTTACTGCACATTACCTCAGCGCCTGAAAAGTACAAGCATGTCGCTGTCGGAAGACGCGCCGCGAAAGTCATCTGTCGAAGAAGCGAAGAAGAAAGGAGAAAAACCGGGAAAGATTCAGCTGCAGAACATCACGGCATCAATCGACTGTTGGGCTGTCATTGACACTCCGTTAGATTTCTCGTTTATGAAGCTCACTAAACCGACAGGTGAACAGAACGTTATAATACACTCCACTACGTTTATACGCCATATGCATATTCAAAAACGCATCTTTGCATTGTTCTGCAGCAGTTTCTCTGTTGTAGCTTTCGTCTACCGAGTGACGCATAAAAAGTGAAATATGCGTAAATCGAGCAATCAAACAGTTTTAAAAACGATTAGCGTCGATCATTGCAGTGAAGGGTGGTCGTGTTGAACACTGTGTTCAAGTGTTCAACACGATCACCCTTTACGCTAATTATTTCTACAAGAAATCTAAGTTAATGCTCATGAGACGCGCGAGAGCTTATGACAGTTCCTTTTTTGCAGCTAATCTCGGTCTATCTCCATCCATTTCGTCGCAATTCACTTTTCTGCAGTCAAAAGTTGCACAAAATCACTAAAACCCCTATTTTCTGGGTTCAAGGTCATTCAAGGACATCGATGTGGATACCATTAACAAGCACGTCACCATTGTTTATTATGATAAGCAGCATGTCTATGCCTATATGTAACCATTTCACGCGACAGGTTACATCTTTTTGACACCCTCGTGCGCAAGCCTTTTTGAAAGTGGGGGGTCTGTCCCGCACGGGCTATTAACTCGAAAACAAAAAAACTCAGAAAAACCAAAATATGCGCAATTTTCCGACAGCCAAAAATTTAGGGAGATTGACAAGGGGGACTAACGTTGTGCTTACAGACGTGCTGGGTCAGACGACGCGAGGCCTGCTGGGTAAATATCCGCCGCGCGGAGAAGACGACAAGTATGAGACGAGATGTTTGCGACTGAACAACAACGAGATGACGTCACTAACAGGACTCAACAACCTGCTGACGTCACTCATCGTTCAGCCGCAAGCTCTCGGGTGGCTGGACCTCTCCTTCAACAAACTACCCAACATCGATCCCGTCTGTATATACTACATACTCACTGCATTATGTTCAGTGGTTAAAGTATAAATACAGACATGGGGGAACGCTAGTTTGGCTTTGGGCCCACGTTGGTGGTTTTGGGCCCCTTGCTGCGTCTTTTCGGAACTTAAGTTGAGGGAACGCTTTGAACAAAAAACTGATGGTGAGAGAACTGCATTCCCCGCATTTTCTGTATTTCAGCCATTGATTATGTTGCTAATACTAACTTAAAATAAGCGCAGAGTTCTTTCTGAGCCACAAAGCCATTCCTTAGCCGTCAGCCAGACATCGGTTTACACTGCAAAACCACGCACAAATACGGGCTTAATGCATCGCGCGGTATCCCGCCGGTGTGCAGTTTGTTTCCACGAACATGTGCCGGCGAAAACTTTGCTTAGTTCCTCTGATTTTCGTCATAAAATATTCAGTGATTTGTGAGAAATAACAATTTCCGTTGTGAGGCACGTTCGATGTACGCAGTGTGCGCTATGACAGCAGGAAATGAATTATAATCCACACTTTTACAACGAGCTGTGAAAACCGTTATAACAGCACGTGAAAAGATAAAAGGTTAAAAGTGTGTATAGGCCTATAGCTGTTTATGAGAACGCATATCAATTTAATTTATTTCGTTTTATTTTAGTTTCTTTTATTTCGATCGCTCTGAACGCACCTTAAAACCTGTAAAACATGCGTCGACTGTAACGTGTTGGCGACTTGTGGTGAAGGTACTGTGCCAGCTGCAGAAATTGCAGATCCTTTATTACCATGGCAACGCAGTCAGCGAGCTCAAAGAAGTTGACACTCTAGGTCGCATCAAGACATTAATCAAGCTGTCACTGCACGGAAATCCAATCGACCAAAATGTCGCTGTACGTTTCAGAAATAATTTTCGGCTATTCTTTGGGCTTTTTGCATGAGAAAAATTAACGACAATTAACACACAAGATTCTTAATTTGTTAAACCAAAAAAATTTTTTGATATTTTGGAAATATTTGATTCCAGCTGTTATTTTGCGAATAAATGTTATTGTTATGCCTAATAGTCGATTAAATGTAAAATTAATTACACTTTAAATTGTAATCGACGAACGTGACTGTAAATCTATGCACGTTAAGGCAAGTGGTACAAGAAATTTGAGCCAATGCTCACGAGACGCGCGAAAGCCTATAGCAGTTTTTGTTCTCAAACTGTCAGTCTATCTCCAACCATTTCGTCGCAGTTTATTCTTGGAGTGTGCGCTGCAGCCGAAGATCGCAAAAATCAATAAACCCCCATATTGTAGAAGTTCAAAGTCTTTTATAGTCATCGATGTTGATACGACTAAAAAGCTCGTCACTAGTGCTTGTTGTGATAGGCCGAATACTAATGGTGATCTGCAACCGTTTTCATGAAAGACTGGCCAACAACGATGAAATAACGACTTTTACGGGGGTGCCGCTATTTGATGTTCTCTTGTGCAGGTTTTCTTGAACATAGAAAATAGAGACTTGGACCATCGAAATCTACGTTTAATGCTGAAAATTTAGTAGGCAGCTTCTCCATGTCTATCTTAATTGATTTTGGCGCAATTCGCTTTTGAAATGTGTCTTGCAGCCCGAAATCGCCAAAAAATCCATAAAAAACCCTATTTTGGTGTTTGGGGTCATTTAAGATCATTGAAGTCCGTGCCAATCTCATCGTATTGCCGCAGAGACACTGCCTTAGGCGGTAATTCTTAAATGCTTTTTCGTACCATCTAAAACCACCTAAAATGGCTGCCGGATAAATTGTCAAGTTGGCTAAAAGCGGCTATTTATACGGCAGCCGGCTGCGGGATAAATTGGCTGGTACCGGTTATTGTTTTCGGCAGCCAACTGCCGGATGAATAGCCGGGCTTGTTATGACCTGTTATTTATCCGGCAGCCTGACAAAAAGCCTATCCGTTAGTCATTCGTCTGCTGGATAAATATGCTGCGAGGAAGTGTTTTTGCTGCAGTATGACTCGTCACATTGCCGCAGAGACATGGCTTTAGGCAGTAGCATTATTGAATGCTCTTTCGTACCATCTAAGACCACCTAAAATGGCTGCCGGATGAATAGCCGAGTTGGCTAAAAACGGCTATTTATCCGGCAGTCGGCTGCTGAATAAATAGCGGCTATTTATTCATTTGTAAGTGCTCTGGAAAACAAAATAACACATACCGTACAATTTTTCGTCATTTTACGGTTGTGTATCGGCTTTCCAGCCGCCATATTGAAAAAACAATCAAAGATATTGTTTTAAATTTCCGCAGCTTTTTAAGCCAAACATATTTAGAAAAAGTCACAAAAGCGTTTCCCACAATTCCAAGCGGTTTTAGATCAAGACGGTAAAAATCGGCCTAGGGGATAAAATTACCCCCTCTCCCTAATTGCAACATAAGGGTTAATCAAACAATCAGTGGGTTCATTTCGGGCCTTTACCGTGAAGACGAAAAAGCGTACAAAAGCAAAATTGGTGTGAATGTTCTCTACTGAAGGAGCAACAGGTTTGCCCACGTTCAGTTGAAAAAGATGGACGGCCATCGGACATGAAACGCATCCATAAACTGACGCATTTCTCGCGTACGTTGTGTATATTTAGGCCTACAACCGGCGGCTCGAGCGCCGGCGGGCGACTTGACCCACTGCACACTATAGAGGCGCACTGCAATGGTTGTGCACGCGTAACTAGTCATGGACGGTCGCATCGCTTGTCGTCATAAAGTCTGGCGACAGCTCTGCCTGTTTGTCGTGGTCGTGTGTAGATGTATCGAGTGTATGTGTTGCTGAAGTTGCCTCAACTTCGCGAATTGGACTTCACGAGCGTGACGCAAGAAGACAGAACTCAGATCGCCATGCTGCGCAAGTTCAACCTCGTCCGTAGCAGATAGACTGAATTCGCGAAACATCTTAACGTGTTTTAAAGAAATTTTTCACACTTAAGCTACAGTTATTTTAGGATTCACATACGATGTCATAAGATTTATCTTAAGATATGTTTTACGAGCACATCCAAAAACAAAAGTGACGATTTTCTAAGATCTTTTAATTTTTTTACAACTTACGAAATGTTCTGAGACACTAAAAATAATCATGATATCTTATTTTAAAATATATTCTAGGATGTGCCGTAAGTATTCTAAGTGTGAAAAATGTTTTAAGACTATCCTATGTTATGTGAATCTGACTGCATGTCCAGTTTACGCGCGACGCTTCATAGCAAAGTGAACATCAACTTTGACGATCGATAGTAGTGTTAAAGAAACGCTGTAACAACGCTATTCTATCTTAATCAATCTCAATAGAAACAAATAACAGCGCAATAACTTTTTTCAAAGTTTATTGCCGTAAGAAAACGAATCACTCCGTGTATTATCTTTTATGATTATGTCAAAACATTTATTGAGTTTTCAAATAAATAATGATGTATTAACTTTTTGTTTATTTTACAGTATCGCTTCAGCAGGGGTCAGTATTGAAAAGCTGCAGACGGCACCAGAAAAAACATTTTTAAAAAATTTTAAAATCTAAACAATCTTACAAATAATTTTGACAGCTGTATAAAAATGCCAAGGAAATATATTTTGTGTATAGGGTATTTTGTGTAGGCCTAAAGACACAATCAGGTTATGCTATGCATTAAGACCGATACTCTATTAATTATTAAATTTATTATACAAAAGTTTCTTAAAACAAAAACTACTTGCATCAGCTAAAACGACACATTTTGTAGAACATACAGTACTGTTGTCAACTTTGAGCAGGAAACTTGATAAATAATTAAATATATCGCACAATTTTTGCAGTGCGTAGACAGCGATTGTATTTGTTGTTCTAACTTGTGAAAAAACTTGTGAGCAATTTTAATGCTGTTACACTGTCGAATTTATTGGACGTCTCGCAGTGCCGTAAATCTTTAGAATTAATGTCGCGTCCAAAGCTGCACATTCTGCTTATGTAATTTGCAGTTATCCAGCAAACCTACGTACTGCACAAAAGCGATGACCTAATAAAAAGTTGGCCCCAAAACAGATAGCTATATGTTCAACAAAAACTTGCCAGATTTGTCTGAAATTTTAGACATAATAACTGTAAATCAAGTAAAATAAAATGTCATATTAGCGCAAAAAATAACACACACGACAGAATTAAGCCTTAATTTGATTATTATAATCATAGCCAGAAATCGGAGCAAGATGGGTGGTTCATATAAGACCAGAGGCCCGAACAGCAAAACATCGAGGTCGAAGGTCAAAAGCGGGGAGGAATTCTTGGAGAAAGGGCAGCGAGCCTGCTCCCCACCAGCTAGGATATCTGGAAAGCCCTGTCAGCTACTCCAGCGAGGTCCGGGGCGAAGCCCGGGCTTCAAACGTATTTTTGGGTATGAAAAAGCACTGAAAATGTCTGTAGCTGATATAAATTTTGTTCGTTTCATCTTAGCTCTAAGGGTACACGTGCACAACATCCCTTGCGCCGCCTGACTTAACACACAATATTTATGCAGCAACGAATGTCTGCACGCCATCTGAAGGGCATATCAAGGTCATATCAAGGTCGTCGGTGAGGTGTTTGCTGGCGCATTTTCTCTAGGAAGTCGCCGCCGCTGTTCGCAGGCGCTTGTTGTAATTTCCTCGGACCCGTGTTGTTTTCGGCTACAACGCAACATAAATATCATGCTTGGTGGCTTGGTGACGTAACGGCAGGGTGTCGGACTTACGATCGCCAGGTCCCGGGTTCGACTCCCGGTCGTGTCACTATCAAGTGGTTACTACTCGAATGGGTGACTGTCGGGGGACAGATAAACCATCCAAGTAAATATCGATACCGAGATCATCTAAGCCTTGTATCCCCCCGGGTTAAATAAGTCGAGTACCAGCCTGTCTGGCTGGGGTTAAGACAGGGCGAATTCACCTTTGTCGGATGGCAGCCAACACTGGTCTTCCCTCCCGCTCTCCAAATTCTTTGAGTGGGCACCAAAACGTCCAAATTTGGTCCAATTTCAAATTTTGATCGCGAATATATCTGGAATAGAACAAGATACCAGGAAAACGACGTTGCAAACTAAGAGATGTCTCTCGCCTAGACCACGCAATTTGGTAAACTTCAGTTTACAAAGGACAAAAATAGGACCGGAGTTTGCAGTTTAAACACACCCTACGAGCCACGTACAAACTCTGCCTCTTTTCCAACTCATTACAAAAATTTGAAAAGACGGGACCTTTCCCATCAGTAACAAAACGCAGTTCCTGTAAAAGCTTTGGTTTTTTTCTATTACAAAATTTATGCGGATATTCGCGAAAAAGGGCGCGGGCGTCAAACGACGTCGTAGAGCGGTCAATAGATTGTGCGGTGCATTGTCTAATTATTTTATTGTTTATTCATTATAATTATTATTCCAACAAGTAATAAAAAAATGGCACGCTGCTAAGCTGCAAACATTGCATGTCAAATTCTAATAATATGACAGTACCGTAATCGTTATTATCATTCTACCTTGTTAGATGCTATTCTATTCTTACCTGTATTAAATCGTGATGACGTCACACTGCAATGATCTGACGGGTTGCTCTTTCCGTCACTGTATTCACATATCAACATTAAATGTCAATGATGCGTTTTCTTGCATACGAACTAAAGTTTATAAAGATAACTAAAGCAATTACAGTGCAGTGTACAAAAAAGACAGAGACAGGCAGAAAATACAAAGAGATAACACACCACTAATGCAACACGTAAGCAATATAGCACACTTTAACTAATGAATTGCGTGAATCAAGCAATTCGCAGACGAAATTTCGTCTTCTGGCTTCAAAAATAGATTTCAGATTATCTCTACCACACAAGCTTTATTTGCAACTCTCGCACAGACTCTTTATTCTAATAGTTTTTTCATGATGACTTTGTTTATAGTTGGTTTTTACGCGCGAAAGCAGCTACTGCTTTCAGCTCGTCTTAGCCATCGCAATTCTGTCCGTCCGTCTGTCCGTCCGTCACACGGGTGGATCAGTCAAAAACGGTGCAATTTAGGATTGCCAAATCTTCACCGTCGGCTGCCTGGAAGACACTAGTTTCAGAAACCGTAAAGCTTTTCCATAAATTCGATAAAGGTCACCCTGAACGAAAGCGCTAAATGAAAGGGGGTGGGAAAAATTTGCGTTTGTCAGCCAATAAGTTGCTGTATCTCAGTAACGGTGCCAGATAGGGCCTATAGGTTACTATTAATCACTAATAGAAAGTCGTACACTGGTTCTCGATTGGCGCCGAATTTAATGACCTTGAATGACCTTGAACGCCAAAATAAGGGGTTTTGTGGATTTTTTGGCGATTTTGAGCTGCGAGACACATTTAAAGAGCGAATTGCGCCGAAACCAATAATGAGATAAAGATTAACAAGCTGCGTATGAAATTTCCAACATTGAACGTGGATTTCGACGATCCAAGTCTCAATTTTCTAGGTTCAAGGAAATCTGCGCACGAGGGCATCAAAGAGCGGTACTCCCGAAAAAGTCGTTATTTTACCGTTGTTCGCCAGTCTTACGTCAAAACGGTTGCATGTGCATGCTGCTTATCACAAAAAGCACCATTGACGAGCTTTTCAGTCAAAATCGATGACTTCGAAAGACCCCGAACTTTCAAAAAAAAGGGTTTTTAAAATTGATTTTTGCGATTTTCGGCTGCAGCACACACTCCAAAAATAAACTGCGACGAAATGGCTGGAGATAAACAGTTTGCGAACAGGAACTGCTGTAGGTTTTCGCGCGTCTCGTAAACAACAGCTCATTTTTTGTTTTTTTTTCTAGTTCCTAGCATGCTAGACGTATTATTACTGCTTCTTACTAGCATTTTTAGTTTTGTATTTTTATACTTTTTTGTCTGTAAGGCCTAGCTGTATATCGTAGACCCAAACTGTTTAAGTCAAGTGAAATGAATAAAAATGAGTGAATGAAAAACGAAACTGGTGGATTCGTCAACAGACACCTGTGTGACGAGCGACGACGCGAGAACAGCGAGAAGAAGCGTTGCTTCAGACATTTGCGGAGACATTCCTTCATCTTTGCTTTATCGATCAGCGTCTGCTCCGCTGGCTCACTGCCCATGGACGTCGCCAGTGCCTGAGCGACGCCGCACAGTCGGCCCTTAGCGTCGGATGTGCTGCTTCTCCGTTGCACTTGAAATTGAACATGTCCGAACGTGTCTGAACATGTCTGAGCATGCCCCTCTCTGTTGGTAGTTGGGTACAGATAGTCGAGCTGAGTCTGTAGGTTCACGTAGTCCGTAGATACCGTGTCGTCATGCACCTCAACAGCAAATCCATCAGCACACTTCGAAAATTCGTTTTATAGAAAACTGAATTTTTTTAATCGTGCAAATTTTTACGAATTTTGTAGAAATAAAACGAATTTTATTTTTTACACTTTTGATACATTATAGTACTGCAGTTTTTACAAGGTGCAAATCAAAACTTCTGTGATTTCCTCATTATTATGATCTGAAAACTAATTTTTGTAGGCCGCCAGCAGTCAGGTCGGTTTCCTAACGAAACCTAAACCGACAAACACCTGAAACGTCAAAAATAGCCCACTACACGAACCCTAACCTAAACCTTACACTAATTCTAACCATATCCCTATTACTAATCCATAATTTTTAACCCTAACTCTATACCAAACCTTAGCCCTATCCCGAACTCTAATCCCTAACCCTGTCTGTCACACTTCCGAACCTTAATCTTAACTCTATCCTTAACCTTGTTTCTTAAAACTAAGACTATATTACTGTTTCCAGGTTTTTGTCGTCGGGTCACCAGACGTCAGGTATATACTTCCTCCAAGTTCACGTGAACTCGTGCAGTTAAGCATCAGTCAGTCGTCTGGCGGCCGAGCTCCGCCCGGATCCGCTTAGGAAGCTTACAGCAATTCCCAGACATCATAGCTGAATTAAGGACGTGGGGCCCCGGAAAGGTTAAGGCGAAAGGAAAGAGAGATGGAACAGAAAACAAAAGAGAAAAAAAGGAGAAAAACTTAAGGCAAATAGTGAACGAAAAAAAATAAATACTGGTAAATGAGAGTGCGGAAAAAAGAAGGGGAAAGAATAAAGGGAAAAACTTAAGTCTGAATTTCATTTTAGATTTGGGGAGATAGAAGCTCTTGGTCGCCGCCATTTACGGATGTGTAGACTTACAATGACGGTGTCGGCAGTGCATGACACGGCGACCCAGCGGTCTGGGTCTACACGAAGTATTTGAACCGAGTCCACGCCACCGCCATCGTCATCAGATAGAGGTTGTGTCAATGACGTTTTGCTTGCTCTATCAGCCGCCGCGACGGCGGCTCCACTAAGCACAACTCCTGCTGCTGGGTCGGTGAAGCTCGCAGTGACTTGCGGGTGATGACTCTGAGCATCTCTACCGATTATCCACCCGTCCTCGACCTCGATATCATCATTGTGATCCTGTAGACATCAACATTAGTAGCAGTATACTGCCGCAGTCGTGACACACGCAATGGTTGACCCTGGTGAGTCTAAACATGCTTGAACATGTTTGAACATGAAAGTTGCAAAACCGAATGAAATCTTATTAAATTATGTCAACGTATAAGCCGTGTGTGACTAAGCGAGATACATATGTGTCATTATTCTTAATTAAGTTTCTGACGTCCAGTTAGCTTAACTTTTTCAAACAGCGAATTAAATCGACACACCGTTTACTATTGCTCTGGTAAATGCTTAGATCAATTTTGATTTTCTAACTAATTTCAGTGGTTTAAGGTCGTTCAAAGTCATCGACGTTGATACCCCTCTAAGAGGTGCAAAATTTTGTCATACAAACTAGTCCTTGGGGTAAAGATTTCGTGATCCTAGCTCGCACCGTTTTGCTAAGGCTGCAGAGTGTTACGAACACACAGACAGACAGGCGGACGGACGGACGGACGCCTAGGCTATAGCTAAAAAGCGCAAAGTATTCTGTTGTCGCGCGTAAAAACGGTTTGAGTCGTGTTCTTGCCTGTTCATCAGCGACAAGCTGAAGGTCTTCTGTCCACTGATACTGTAGCTGGCTGCACTGTCGTCCTGGCCAATGTTCAGGCTCATGAAATAGCACTGACGTCGTTAAACTGTGACGATAGCATACAGTCATTTATCAACAGACTACTCGTGAAGTTATTTAAAACAAATAACACAGATATTGCATAATAATATCAAAGTTGTTTCGGTTTTGAAGTGCCCAGCGAGCTATGGGTTAAACGCTTTAATAAGCTTAACCAGAAAATCACGAAATGTAATAATATCTTCGTCGCTAAATTTAAACGATTGCTGACGTAAATTGAAGTCTGCCAACCACATTATAAATCGTATTTATGTTTGTTCTATTTATGTTTGTTGCAGAAGTTCAGTTGTGGATTACCGTATTATTTAGAAACTTGGGTGCCAGAAATCAAACCGAGGGTCTACTGGGAGTTGTCTGTGTAAATCTGCATAGGGCCTAATGCGCAAATGTCTCGGAAATCAGTTATGAAATGTAATAAACGCAGACAACATAATTTGATATGTATGCTGCGAAAACTTGTGTTATGAATTGGTAATAAGCAAGCGAAAAGCGATTTAAATCTGTCAGACAGACCTATCCCGTTCACATGGTGTAAATTTTGTCACATTTTGCAAATATATAGCACGCCTTGTGTGTCTCCGTAAGCAACATCTACAAAATTATTAAGTTCACTGTTTCATGCAGATATTCTAAACATTCATAAACGTTTGCGAGTCCATCTAGCTCCAGCAGCAAATTACATTCAGCTGTTTCAAACAAACTACAGAACAATTCGCTCAAATAGCTGATATGAGTAGTTTGAAGGCTCGCCATGCGTCGGATACCTCGGCTAAAGTTGTGTAATACGATCGAGCAAACATCGAGCATACGTCGAGCAAATGTATTCAAAATAAACGTGCTAATTGCTCGACGTCTGCTCGATGTTTGCTCGATCGTGTAAACGGGGTGTAAATCGTAGACTACGACTGCATGGCGAGCCGCGAAAACTCGTCCTGGAACTGATAACTCAATAATATGTATGCAACAGTAATACTGTTGCTAATTAATAATAATAATGAAATTGATAATTATGCCTGTATTGTTTCCTAGATATAACCAAATATTTATAAATGTTAATAAAATTCAGTACTTACGTCTGCTGTCTGCGTTCCAAATTCACAGTCCAGAAACGAAAGCTTTCTTGAGTAGGCCTAGACTCGTTCCGACACGATGACCTATAAAGTTCCAACAGCAAAATTAGGTCTACAACAAACAGTTTGAATTGCTAGTAACTTTAAAAACGTATTTTACTTTCGTATGTAAAAATAATAAGTTTCGACATACATCCGATGACGCTATTTGAATGTCATGCAGTATCTCTTCTTTTTTGGCTGTTCTGTTCAAAGTGCAATCCAAACGTTTAAAAATGCACAAACTTTGCATTGTCGAAAGTTTAGTCAAATTAAACTAACTGAAATAGTTAATTTTCTACAATCTTAGCAATTTTTTTCTTTGTCAATGCTTTTTAATACGAAATGTAATTATTATTTTAATTTTTGACTAAGTCTAAAAATTAATACATCAGCAACGGAGCTGCAAATTGCCATCAGATTTCGCACAAGCATTGTGATGGTACAAAAATAAACAATATGAGCATCCGATTGTATGAAGTTAAGAGGACCTTATTCTTAATAGCTTTATTAGGGTTTCAAAGCGACAGAAATAAAATAAAATAAAATAAAATAAACTGAGCTGCGGCTTTTATTATAGTTTATTTTATTTCTATCGCTTCGAGCACACCTTTAAAATTATAATTACGTCAGTAACGGATGATTGTCATTCAAACATTCTGTGATTGCACGTTAAGTCGGCAGACTGTAACCTGTCAGAGTTCCGATTGGCTTTTACATGCGACTCTGGTGAAGTCAAATGGTCAATTTTTTGGTCATCTCGTTGAGACTGCATCGGTCTGGCAGTCACCCCTGACACCACCCCCACTGATGCTGATAATGATGATGATGATGATAATGACGTAGATGATGACGTCATTGGTGTTTCCGGTGTTTTTATCATCGATTTGACTGGCATCGCTGTCTCCTTGTTCAGATTATCGTCTGTTTTCATTTCATAACAAAGCGATAAACACTATGTACATCCAGTCTTTCAACAACGTTCCGTTTTTCATTGGCACGCCTCATGCGACGTGTCAAGGTGCGCTGAAAGCGACAGAAATAAAATAGAATGAAATCAAACGAAGTTAAATAAACCAAATTGAATTAAATTGAACTAAACTGACTGATAGATTTCATTAAGTTTTATTTCGTTTCGTATCATTTCATTATAATTTCATTTCTGTCACTTTCAGCACACCTGTACAAGTCATCATTGACAACGCGTGTTATTAAAACGCTATTCTCGATTTAATGTCCACTGTTTCAGATAGGCCTGCTTTTTACGAGTGTTGTTGCTGATCTGTTTGCATAGTCAGATCCAGTACAGACTACTAACAAAGTGCGTCACTGATTTATAGCAATGTCGTCAAAGCAGTAGTAGGATCGGGCTTTCTGTGGTAAATCAGCGTTGCATACGTATTAGCAGTTTTCTACAAATTATTACTGTAATTACATTGCTCAATTATTACGTCGCTTACTATAAGGCCACGTGACTTGCCACAAAACATCGAAGTAGTCGCTAGGCCTATAATGATTACTTCTGTCATAGTTATCAACGACTTTGAAACTCAGTCTCGTGAACAAAACACGGACTAATTCAGACAACTTCGTCTAGTTACTGATTGTGTTATCCATTTAGACTAGATAATTTTTGCTAAGCTATTCTTCTCGTAACAGGCTGAAACGCTGGGGGTGTACATGAAACGCACTGTAGAAAAATACATCGATGTGTATAATTATAGCATTACCTTCAAACTTCCCAGACAGAAGGTTCCTCCACGTTCGATCGAGCTCTGCAATATTCAACAGCAACGACGCTGTGTTAGGGTAGCCTACTAAGCGAGAATGACGGTACAAAGTTGTTGAGTACACCTTTCGTCGTTTTGACGGCCAAAAGCTGTACTCAGAAGCGCTTTACAATGTCAGAAGTGTCACCTGATTGGCGTGAGCTAATGATACCGCAGCGCACTATGCGCTTATCCAAGGACGTCTAAATTGCTATTATGGAGTTGTCCATGGTTTATCCTTTGCCATTTGCCCGCATCAGTGAACCAATAATGGACCCGCGGTCTGCAGCTAATTATACAATACTTTAACAATACCTTAGATTGTGCTTATGGTTTTTGATTTTTGCTGTTTTACATCAGTGTTTATGCAACAAATAAATTGCGTGCAGTTTTTTATACATAATATTCGCGCTTTTACAACGTTTTATATTAACACTACAGTAATTGATGTCATTAACATATACTGCTGGCCGTAAAAGTCATATCCGATTTGATTTGATCTGACTTACCGGCGAACGTCAGTCTGTGGTCGGGATCCTGAGCCCAGCACCTGGTGATGACGTCACTGATGACGTCACTGGATGACGTCAGAACGCCAGCAATGGCTGACATGTCCGGACGCTGACCTTCCCTCACGGCTTCTATTATCTGCCGATCATTCGCCGCTGTATTCATCCACATCATTATACATCATTAGTACAAACTACTCCAGTCACCATACAGTCTACCAATAACATTCGTGCAGCGCTTATGGCTGAGCTTATCTCGTTTGCTTTGTTTTTCTTGAGATTGGATGTTTGGCATGTAGAAATAGTAAAGTAAGCCTATTAGTACGGCCTATTCGGTTTTAACGCATATCGCGGTATAATTATTTGACTTAACTGATGTTTCAGTGTTCAAGATACGCAGGCAAAATTAACAGCAGAACGACAGTGCTATTTTTAGGTCTTAACTACGCAGAAGACAGCTAACGGTGTTTACCGAATTGGAACAGTCTTTCTTCAGTCAGAATTTCCCAGAGTAAAATCGCGAAGCCGTAGACGTCGTAGCTGGTTGACGGTCGCCTGTTGATGTTTGCTAGGTGCTCAGGGGGTACATGAATAATGCATGCTGGGACGACTTGGTCACGTGACAACTGCTTCCACAGTGTCAAGCCAAAGTCGCACACCTGTCATACAGCAAATGAAAATTAAAGTTCGTGTACAGCTCTTTATAGAAAACCCATCGCAAGGCTACGGAGCGTTACCTGCCATACGAAATCTCACAGTGTTACCTAGCTGCCACCAGACACAGGTAAACGCGCCTTAACCTCAGCCAGGCAGCCGGTATTCAATTTATCTACCCCGGAGGGATGAAAGGTTAAGTTGAGGCTGTTTGGCTAAGTTCTTCTTGGCGTTGACTATAAATTCATAAACTCTCCAGGGTTCTTATTTTCCAGGACTTTCTAAGGCTTTAAGATACAATTTCCAGGATCAGACTTATTTCGAAGTACTTTCCAGGGCCTGAAAAATTATAGTAAAAATCCGGAACTTTTCAGGACATGTTGAAATCCTGTTATTACCTTCGCCACATGTGCTTGGTCGACGACGACGTTCGCTATCGTCAGGTCGCAGTGAATGATCGGCGGGTCGCGCGTGTGCAGAAAGTTCATGCCGGCTATGACATCTCCGCACAGACTCAGTTTCAATTTCAGCGTCGGCTGAGCAGCAAAATGCACAGAAAAAACGAAATAACTCTTACGCTGTAAACGAGCAGATATTTAAACCTACAATGATTCGAAGAAATTTAATCGTTAAATTGCGACCAAAGTCGCAGCAGTTAGAAAACACTGTGTTTGCAAAATATTGTTAAAATGTCCAGATACATTTTTGTCCGCCTATATATAAGAC
>Ga0209671_1001942_pt1 | contig 18279 bp, 18 predicted proteins | sample WorMetHERISLAND2_2_FD_187401 | JGI IMG/M metagenome (GOLD analysis project Ga0209671, IMG submission 187401) | Marine gutless worms symbiont microbial communities from Max Planck institute for Marine Microbiology, Germany - Olavius geniculatus... | ecosystem: Host-associated > Annelida >...
ACTGCATACAATGTAACGAGTGAGATGCGTTATCCGTTGTCGTTTGTCTGCAGTGAAGTTGAGACGGAACAAACTGATGAAACGAGCATTAAAAATCTATTGCTACTGATGCGGGACACTCCCACCGAGTGGGCGTGGTTTAGCCAGTGTGACGTCACGCTGGGACAGAACCTCCTCGCATGTCACGTGGTCTTTGTCTGCTTGTTTGTACTCCAAGTCACTATGGTAACCAGGTAAACACTGCTCCGATAGTGTTTTTGCTACGCCCGTACGAAACAGACCGTCCGTGCGTTTCGTACGAGTTTATTTTCAAAATTGTCCTAAACGGACAGATACACCGACAGGCAGACGGGCAAGACCCACAATGCAGCCTGTTGCAAGAGCCGCATAATTAATATTAAATAACGATTTTTAAGGCTAATGATCAATTTTATGAAAACATGTAAAAACTTTCGTAGAGCTTAGCGCACAAAATGCCGAACATTTATATTTTACGCATTTTTCGTGGGTCCAGAAACGATTACTTTCGATCACTGCAGTGAAGTGTAGTCATGCTAAACATTTTTTTGGTTAATTGCGTACGCTTATTGTAGGTAACTTATCGTTGATCATATGTTACATTAGCTTTGCTGTGATGGAATCGTTGTTGTTGCTTCAGCGCCTGGTCTGTGAGCATCATCGTCGTTTTCGTCGTCATCTTTAGCCTCGTGTCCGTCGTCTGTCTCGCAGACATCGCCAACGTACGACCATTTATTTTTATCGTTATTATTTTTATTGCAGTTATCATTATATTTGTCAGTTAATCTAATACCGATTTTGAATATCTTACGATGCTTCGGGCGACGCTAATTAAAATGTTTTTCATGTCTTGGAATGCGTTGTTATTCTGCCGTTTTATAGGCCGCATTACGTGTTTATGTAGTTTGTTTGTTCGTCTGTCCGTCTTTCTCGTACGGGTCCCTAAATGAAAACAAGCGAGCGTTAAAAAAATAAAATTGGTGTGAACGTTTTCCAGAGCGGCAGTAACCGGTGTGTCATTTTTAATTTAAAAGATTAAAAGGTTAAGATCACCGGACATTAAAAACTGCACGAAAGTGACGCATGTTTAGCATACGTGTCTACTTCTGAGTGGCAGATTCCGTGCCGTGGCATGCAGGCTGTCCGGGTGGCTCAGGCACGTCGGGTAGCTTTAGCGCCAACTGCAAACTAGGCCAGGCCTAACCAATACGTTCTCTATTTGGACGGACGACGGCACACATGTCGGCAATTATATAGACGCTCTCGTTTTTGCTCGTCAATATGTAATTGTTACTCAAGCCCAGCACGCTGTGCTACAATTATCGTACGATAAATCCACAACAAGTCGACAATCTAAAACAAATCTGAAACAAGTTGTACAACAATTAGGATGTTGTACGAATCAGAGTAGTGAATTTTGGGCCTCAGGGCTGTGTGTTGTAGTAGTAGTAGTAGTAATAATTGTTGTTGTTGTCGTCGTTGTTGTAGGCTCGAGGCATTGGCTGCTGGTACAACAGTCGTGTGTGTCGCCTGTTGGCTCAGCTAAGCCGATGCAGCAAAGCAACGATCTCGATTCGTCTTTCCATTATACTCATCTACTGCGCAACTGTCTGCTCGCTGCCACTGATTCTAGTGAGCTGCGCCAGTCAGCCAGCTGACATTAATTGTAAGCAGTAGTTTATAGCGTATCGTGCAGAGAGAGAGAGAGATAGAGTATTTATTTGCCAAAAACATAAAATACAATATTGTCGTACGATACTAGACAATGAAGGCGGGCTACCAAAAAGCAAACGCTCATCAACGTGCAAGGAGACAGGAAGACATGTTCTTTAGACCTAAGCTCTAAGGTGATTTTGTATAAGCGGTTACTGACGGCAACAGTTGATGTAAACACAAGTGCTCACTCGGTATTTTTGTCACATAATGCTTTATCATTTGACGCCACCAAAACGTGATCTTTCTGTCACTTTTTATCGAACGAATGTGTCGTAATGATGATGATGATGATGATGATGATATAATTATGATGAACGACTTTACTGCGTTGCATGTGTGTTTTTTTACATTTAGTCTTGTGCTTGTATGTTTTAATTCAGCTATTGGTTGCAACGCATAACAAAGATCCATTAATTATCAGCTTTATTAGCCGCATGTTCAGCAGTGTGCTGTGTACAGCAATGCTAGCTCAGTATTGGCCGGTCTCCTGCATGATGGCGCTATCGTCAGTTAGTTTGTTCCTGGCTACTAGCTGTTATGTTAAATTGACGATCATGATTATTGCAACCGTTACGTACAACGTCATCTGTTACGTCACTTCCGGTCACGTGTTCCACGCCGACGACAACTCATCCACGCAGTGAGTAAATAAATTTTGAAAATCGGCCAATATTTGGCAAATGTATGGACAAATAAATGTTCGGTGCCTTGTTTTTTGACTCACGTCTAATAATACTTTATGTGTTGTCATATGTAGCAGTTCTACGGATACTTTTTTTATTATTTAGTTACTTGTATTTTGTTGTGGTTCGTAAAGAGTTAATGAATAAAATCAGACGAGGTTTTGTGTGTATTTTCAGGCGGTTGTTGCCGGTTGGAGTTGAGGTTTCGCTCTGTACGCTGATGCTCATCATTACGTTACACTGCTTCGATCGACAAGTAACCGACTGATATTACGTTAAAAATATATTTTCTTATAACGCTTTTTAACGTTTTAAAAACGGCTAACGGCTTCCTAACGTTTATTGCATCTATGCCTGTTGGTGACTGATTGCAAACAAGAGACAATTTTAACGTCTTTGTTTCAGAGTTGGCACATGCGTCACTTTTTCTAGACCAGATCCAGAACTATGGACAAAACCCGACCAAACCCACAGCAGGCCTAAAATATAAACTCACGAAAAGACTTAATCCGACCTGTAGTTACAGATTAAAATTTTAAATGTTAGACTTTTTTTGAGTCGTCGGACATCGGTCTTTGCGCAAATTTTATAAGATAAAGTTACCGGCAGGACAATAAAGTGCTAAAATACTGAGAGTGTTGTTGATGATGATGACTAGTACATGTTTGCAAAATAACAGACACACTCGATTGCACCAGATTTTGTGCATGTCCAACGCTGATGTGTTATTTCAGACAGAGATCAGTTCGAAGTTGGACTTTATCTGGAGGCGTAAGTTCGGCGTGGAAAAGGAAGAAGTGGAAACTATGGCTTCCGTCAACAAAGTGCTTCTGGAAAACATTTTACCCGCTCACGTGGCCGAACACTTTCTGAGTTCGCAGCACAGACAAGAGGTTTGTTCAATAATCAGTACAGTGCTACTCCACGCTTGACGCAGTCCACTTACGCACTTGACTCGGCTGTATGCAAATCTAGAAAAATACATCGGCTCAGTGCCGACATATTGCATGGTCATCCGCCTGACCTTTGTCTTTTTCGAGCTAAAAATTGGCACGCGGGTTACTCCTCCTGATAACGTTTAGAAACCAACATGGGACAGACAGGCGCAGAGGCACGCGGAAGATTCGTAATGCGGTGTATTAGGTTATCGGCGATAACTTATCGCATAATAAAAATGTTACATTAGCGTTTTGTTGGTTCCTTTTTTTCTCTGCATCCATAATCTCTGTTGTCGAAAATTTGCAACTTTGCGTTTACCTACTTTTTTCAACTCACGACGCAGCTGGTTTTAAACTATACGTTCGTTTATTTAAAGGCATCTTTATTTAATCGGTGCATCGTAGGATCTGTACCATGAGACCTATGAGGCGGTGGTGGTGATGTTTGCTTCGATTCCAAAGTTCTGGGATTTCTGTCGGCAGAGCGCCGTCAGTCGACATGGTATCGAGTGCATACGACTTCTCAACGAAATCATCTGCGACTTCGACCAGGTGAAATACTGCAATAATTTACACAAAAAAAATAAATGAATAATTGATGAGTTAAGCATGAATTAGTTGTTGTTATCAGTCAAGCTAAGACTTCTGCAATTTAAGAAGTAGTGTAGCAAAAGTATTAAGGTGAGGTGGGCAAAACTATAGTCATTTACGTTAAATTTCTCTGAGACGTCGGGTGCCAAACATTACGTATTAAAATCGGCCAATAACTTAATTAATTAGTCAGTCAGTCATTTAGCCATTTGTTCATTCGTTCATTCATCCAGTGTTCATTAAATTATTTAATTAATCAAACAATTAATGTATTAATTAAATTAAGTTTCATAAGCCTACTGTACACTTTACATTTTGTGAAAACTGCATTTTAGAGATCATCATTTCAGAGTCGGATGGAATTGTTTCTAAGAATTTTTACTCGTGAACCGACCCGAAACGTGGAAAATCGCTATCCCGGCGACCCAGTGGCCTGGTTTTATATAATTTTTTTAAAAATCTAAGTTCATATCTGGCTGGTTGGTCTGCGTATAGCTGTTGTCAAAGCCCAAGTACTCGGGCGTGGAAAAGATTAAGACAATCGGCAGCACATACATGGCAGCGGCCGGACTGCTGCGATGTCAGACGCAACACCGCAAGGTTGTTAGTAATTGTTGTCTTGCTGATTGTACATGTATATTGTCCATCTTAACGGCGAACTGTTTGTTTTTATATTTTGCATTTTTTACATTGTGTAATTGCGGCCTGTCAGTGGCTGAAATCTCAACATACAGTTTGTAACAATGTCGATGTTTATATTTTATAATATGTCTTACTTTAGCTGGTCGCAGTCTGTCCACTGATGTCATTAGAACGTTTGTTTGGCTGATTGATTGAAGAATAAATTTATATAACTTTTCAGTCACTGTTTTAATCCGTGAGTTTAATCAAATAATTAGTTTTATTAAAGTGGATAATTTTATTACTGTTCTCCAAGGCAGGTACCCAACTTCGAAAGTAAGACCTAAAAGGTATTCTCAATCCTTGGGCAGAGATCCACCTGAGAAAATAAACGATATACAGCACTTCTAAGAAAATGTACTGCATTTATTAGCGCTGAGCTGTTATTACCGTTTTGATTAATAACGCGATACTAATTATTAATGTGCATTTTTGATGTGTAGGCCCTATTTTAGCTTTTATTAAGTGGCACTCTGGTTTTTCTATCTCAAAAACACAATACTATCGAGTTGTAATTCGTACAGTATATGTGTGTTGTACTTGTTTGTTCTTGAAATAAATAAATCAACTAGAAATATGGGGCAGAGCCCAACGTGAGGCTGCCCGGCGCCGTAAGTCCGATTGGGGGACAGTTAAGGGGTTGAAATTTCGTTTGTAGCAAAATCAGATGGCCCGAACGCAACTGCATTATCATATACATGTATAGCAAGCGCAATGTTAAACTTGGGTGGTTTGAAATGAGACAACAGAACTTTATTGTTTGTGAACGAAAGTTCACCATTTTTGCTGCGTTCGACGTACCGATCGTAGTTGTAAACGCCGTTTTCCATTTATCGATATCTCTATCCATTCTCTAGATATATGCGATCAAAGTCTAAAGTTCTTCGAAAACGCGCGAACTGTCAATGTTGGGTAGGTCGAAATGAGCAAACACAACTTTGTGGTTAATGAACCCAAGTCCGCAAATTTTTTCGCGTTTAACGTGGAATTGAAAGTAGTTGAAAACGCCATTAACCGCTTGTCGATATCTTTATATCTTCCAGAGATATTCGCGGTTAAAGTCGAAAGTGTTGTCCGAAAACGCGCGCGTTGTCGATTTTGGGTAGGTCGAAATGAGCAAACACAACTTCGTGGTTAGTGGACCGAAGTTCATCAATTTTTTTTTCAACGCAAAAGGGAAGTAGTTTGTAACGCCGTTAACCGCTTGTCGATATCTTAACCAATTTCAGAGATATTTGCAGTCAAAGTCAAAAGTTGTCCTAAATCGCGCCAAATTTTGGACGTTTTTGCCTTCCCAAATTTTAAGGGGGCAGTGCCCCCCCCCCAAATTTTGTACACGCGTTAACACCCCCATCCAGCGGCACATTAGGTGGTAAAGTTTTATTAGGCTAATCCCCTTAGAGCCAAAGATCTAGTGGCTCATACGCTAAATTTTAAACCAATTTTTGACCCCCCATTGAAAAAAAATTGTTGGGGGAATTACCATTCCCTGTGGGGTATGGGCTAGTAAGGCTTGGCCATTCTGTGGCGCGTGTAAAAATTTCGGGGCGCAGCACCCCCTAGAGGCCGAAATATGCTCTTTCCAAAAAGTCGATTTTGCGGGTACAATTGCACTTTTAAATCTTCGTGATTAGTGGACCAAAGTTTACCGAACTTTTTTTGTTCAACGCGAGAGGAAATGCTGTCGGTCAAATAGTTTTTCGATTTTGAATATCTCTGTTCGTTCCGGAGATATTCGCGCTCAAAGTGAGAAGGGGTCCGAAATCGGGCCAAATTTAGCGTGTTTTTCGCGCCCCAATTTTTTTTTGAGGGGGGCAGGCGCCCAAATCTTTAAACCGGCATTTGTAAACTGAACATGCTTCCGACCATGTGGCAAAATTTCGCGGAGATCGGCCCACGGATCTCGGAGATCTCGCGATAAAAAAAAGAATAAAGAAAAACTGTTGCAAAACATAAGGCCTTCCGCCGTTCCGGGCGGCCCAATTATCGGAGTTTTGTATCTGATGTGTGGTTACTGCAGGAGTCCGCTGAGCGTGTTCATCAAAGCATTGTTCTGCTGGCAGACTTTGCGCTGGCGATCATGTCTCTACTCGATAGATTTAACCGCAACTCGTTCAACTACTTTAAGCTACGCATCGGTTCGTATTTAGCATTTTTTCGCTTTTTGTTCAACATGGCAGCGGCCGCTATTTTAAATTTGGTTTATCGCACATAACTTGGTCGCTACTCCATGTATTTGATAACTCACAAATTTATGCACAGATTGTGGTAAAACTAAACATGATCTGATTTTTTTGTGAATTTTGGATCTCGCACAAGATACAGTGCACTGCACGTGTATACGGATTTTCCGTTTTGTTCGCCAGGCGGCAGCACCATTCTCGGCGGAAGTTTGAGATCTCTGATCGCTTCTGTGTAAGATTCGGTCTAGTTCAAAAAAAATTATAACGTCGTAATGTGATAATAAACTGTTTGCATGTATTAATCAGATGTAATATGTGATATTATTACAGTACACGTGTATGTAAAGGTATGAATCACGGCCAAGCGATAGCCGGAGTAATAGGAGCTCACAAGCCCCAGTATGATATCTGGGGTGACACGGTCAACGTCGCCAGTCGCATGGAAACTAGCGGACTTGCCGATCATATTCAGGTCAAAGTTCTCGCTCTATTGCTATTGTTATAAAATTTTATTAATAGAAGGTTGTTGCACTACAATGTTGAAATGTATTTTACTGCTCTAGGCCTCATGGGATGACTTAGCAGTTTGTCTCCTTCTTAATTTCGAGATCGCGTCAGATGATTTTGTTAGTCGTTTCTTTTTTGAAGCTTTAAACACAAAGCGATATCGAAATCGTTGTAAAAGCTTGTCAAAGCTAATATGCCTTTGATCTACCGAGTGTCTGCGGATGTCGAAACTCGAAAGTGCGAGTAGATTCGTGTCTAAATTTTTGCACACCGTTAATTGTTTAACACTGTGTTCTGTCCGAGATTCATTGTCACGGACATTCATAATGAAAACATAGTGAACAATAATAAGTGAGCATTTATATAGCGCACTATCATTTCCAAAAATTTCTAGTGTGCTCTATGCGCTCATTGCGCTGTCAGTAGACATTAGACAAAAACGTTTAAGAGAACGCTTACTAAGTATGTAAGTAGTTAGTAGTCTGCATTTGTAGCGCGCCATATGTCAAAACACAACTTCGAATCGTAAATGTGTTCAAGTAAATCGTTGAATATTTGTTGCAGTGTCCGGAATGGACGGCGGAGTCGTTGATTGCGGCGGGATACAACACGCAAAGTCGCGGAGAGATACGCGTCAAAGGCAAACGCGACGCCATCAAAGTCTACCTCGTCAGTCGAACCAGCCCGTCCCCCGCCGCTTCTGCCAACGCCGTCTGACGCGCTAAACACCTACCGAGCGAGCTTCCATCAGACGTCACCTCTGCATCGTCACTGTCGGTCTTCAGCCAGCGTTTCCGAAGACTTTCCTGTTTCGTCGCTAAGGTCTAAAAAAGAAAACGTTGGCTTGCGGTTGCAGCCGGCCAAAAACTAGGGACGTGGGGGCGGCGGATTTTTTTGTTGTTTATTTTTTATCATGGCGTGTCATGTAATATTATCCAACAACTTATAAAAACAAACTGGCACACTAAATAGTACTTAAGCAATTAAACAAGACTTGAACAAAGTTAATCAAACATTTTAGACTAGATACAAACAGTATTTTTTCAGAAAAACTTTGAAAGCCTACAAAAAAGCGCTGATATTTTTAAAAGTTTAATAGAAATTTTAGGGACGCAAGTTATTTCTAGGGACAAACGGCAACTTTAAGCACAGGTTTTTTTTCTTTATGTCTAATATCCGGACAAAGTAGCGTGATCACAGAAGTAATGTCTACGTTCTGTTATTTGCCGGATGTGTCAAAAAAGTGGCATCCGTTTTAACTACGTCAATGAAATGTCATGCAAACTGCGAAACACCATAATACACCGTTTGAATAATTTTAACATAAACGACAACAATATCGATTGTTTTAAACGGTATGAAATAATGTGGTTAGTAAAACAAATCGGTTACAAATCGGTTAAAATTTTTAGCTTTGTTTTTAACTTACAAACAAAGTGGTTACAACAAATCGAAGTAGTGCAGTTTGGGCTTTAACGCAGCTATCCATCTCTCTCGAATGATAGAAGTTTCCATAAAGCTGCTTGCATTTGATTCTGCTTGCTATTGCTGAGCGGTCAGCTTTCAATTTCCGCTCTTTCTGTCGAACGTCTGTGTCCGGAAGTTTCTCTATTAACGTTGTTGCGTTATCGTTTTGTTAAAGAAGAATTAAACGTCGCATGTAGAAGAAACCGAAATGCTAAAAGGGCATTAGTTTCCGTTTTGTATGTATTAATACACGATATAGTATGCAAAATGAGCTGTTTCTAAAATTATAAAAATGAAATAGCCGCAGTTTTACTTTTATTGTTGACAAAGATGTATCAAAATCCGTTATGATTTCGTTGAAGTATTTGCAAAGACTGAAGCTTTGTGAGATTTGATGTAGGGCTCAGACCCATTTCATTATTTTTGCCATTCAGTAATTCGGCATAGGTCGTTTAGGCAGCCGTCGTAGAAATGCAATCACACTAAAATATTCAAACAGGTTAGCCATGTCTGAAACATCTTCTTCGTTTCTCATAACTTCCTCTTGAAGTGCGGTCTGCATTTCCACATCAGCTTCCAGTAGACAAAAACTACCTTAGTTGTTACAAACGCGAGGTACCATACTGCATTTCCGGTGAATTTTCATGTTTTAATTTTTAGTGCAGTGCACAATTTCATGTTCGTGTTTGTTTTGTGAGTGTAGTTGACTGCTTTTGTGATTTCGTCATTTTCGTGGTGTTAAATATTACTAAAATAGAACTCGTAAATGTTGTTAAGAACATTTTGACTTCAGACTTTCATTGAGAGCCAACCTAACTGAAAAATTTAATAGGCTAAATAAATTATTGGCGTTAACTGCATGCAAAGTAACAGGCCTATCTATCGCATTTGAACGTTTATGTAATGATTTAGTTTCCATTAGAAGTTAGTTAATTTCTTAATTAATTACAGTGTAATTGATGTTTTCTAGGCCTACCATATTTTTGATGCATAAAGATGTATATAATACTATGTTTATTGTATTGGTCAGTTGTGTTGTAGCCATTCAACCGTTTATTCTTGCATTTCCGATCATAGGCCTATTTTATCGTAATTATCTTTGTCGAGAAAAAGATGACGTCTTACGTGTGCGCGTCTGTCTGTTCGTTTGTTTGCTGTTTACATGTGATTTTCTCAATCCGACAAGTTATCGTGGGAATGTAGCAGAAGATCTTTACGAAAGGTATAGGTTAAGGACGAAGTGATTGTACACGGTGTTTCATAAAAAAGGACCCCCTTTTGTTTTTTTCATAATTCACTCAAATGATGAGCAATTTGCATGAAATTTTTACCAGTTGTAGCTAAATAAATACTAATTCGAAATGTGTTATAAAAGGCAGTTTATTAAATATTCTCTGCTAGTCGTGACGTAACGCTGACATTATAATGTGTCACGGGTACAAACAGGCTAATCCCAATTGGTGCTGCTAGTTGCTACCCTGCTTCAATGGTGAAAAATCTGGTTCGTTGGTGTCAAATATTTGACGTTTTACAGTTGCAGCCACAAAAACGTGCTAAGCGATCAAATTTACGTATCTGTGGGGAAAGTTGGTCTTTCACATGCTCAAGCAAGACAGTGCACTGTCACACCGAGCTTGCAAGATGTTGAGTTTTTGGATCACAAGACGCCCGATTTCATGTTTTCATGTTGCTCAGTGCTGACACGATTTTCATTAGCGAACCAGATTAAGTTCACCATCGAAGCAGGGTAGCAACTGACAGCACCAGCTGAGATTAGCAAGTTTGTACCTGTGACACATTATAATGTAAGTGTTACATCACGACTAGCAAAGAATATTAAATCAACTGCCACATTTTTCAAATATTTCGAATTTGTATTTCTGTAGCTACAACTGGTAAAAATTTCATATAAATTGCTCATAATTTGAGTAAATTATGAAAAAACAAAAAAAGGTCCTTTTATGAAACACCGTGTAAGTCTATCCGTGGTTTCGGTACTCTTCAAAGACGGCGAGCTTTTTGTTCCTCCGCCTTCGATAACTACCAACAGACGCACTGTGTTTTTTGGTTGTCCGTCCGTGTGTGCATCTCGAAGCGTTTGTCAGCACGAATTCTTTAAAGGTGATGGACAAAAGTTCACCGAACATTGGCTGACAATGCAGTAAAGTGTATAAGATAAGCCGTTCAAGTTTAGAAGGTAGACTGGTCAAGGTCAAAGTCAAGGTTACGGTGAAGGTCAATGTCTTGCCACAAGGTAAATGTCTGATATGCACAACCTCAGGACCCAAATTTCCCGAACGCTTTGACGGATTTTAACAGAAGTTTGTAACACTATTCCATACTAGGATCAGATGAAGTGGTTAGGTTAGTTAAAGTCAAGGTCACAGCAAGGTCAAATATTCGAACGAGTTTCTGCGGTGGACGGCGCCATCCACATTCGACGCTTTTAGTTCTTTTTGCGCTGCCTATAGCGCAGCAAAAGCGCTGCTAGTTTTAAACAATATACTGGTCATTGGCAAAAATATTACTATTTTCGAAAAAAAATCAACCGCGTACAAAGGCCTTATAAACGTAAAATTAGTTAAATCACTGTTAGAAAGTTATCCTTTGATACCACAGAAACAAAAAAACCATATTTTCTGTACAATGTTGAAGTCCACTCTACATAAAGCTTAGGCTACTGATGATGATAATAATGGCGATGCAAGATTATTTGAAGGACACCTTGCACGTTCAATACACGGTTTTAGCGACCAACGAACCACCTATTTCAAAACGTATGATAATTGCAGCGACTATCTATGCAAATTATGCAAATCTGAGCCAATAAAACTGCAGAGATCATCGTATACATTCATGTATTAGTGTTCATGATACTGACATCGCAACAGCCAATGGCATTGCTGCACGACGAATTTACATATTATAATACTACCAACCAGACTGATCACGTGAACACCAACAAAGAACTGCATGAGTTTCGCATGTGTGCAATGAAACAAAATAAGATAAAACTAGATGTACAACAAAACAATACAATGTATTATAGTATAATTGTATAGTGTAGTGTAATACAACCGCTTGTGATACAATACAAGTTTTCCACAAGTTATCCAGGTCAACTCAGCCTGGCCATCCCCTCGTGGGTAGGCGCAATGAGTATCAGCGAAAGCTGTGACGTAAACAGGCACATCGCGTGATGCACTAGCCCCGTATTCGTGGTCTCGCAATGTAGAGGTTAAAGAGTTGAAGGTGGTGATATAGTTCTTAATAGGAAGCCCACCTCAAAGCTACGGAGCGTTAGCTGCCGTATGAGATAACACAGTGTTACCTGTCACCCGACACATGTCATGTGAACGCGTCCCGCCTTAACCCCAGCCAGATAGGCTGGTACTTGACTTACCTTCCCCGGAGAGATGGAAGACTGAGTTGACACTTAAGTGGCTGGTTACATACCGAGATGGTTTACCTGCCCGCAGACAGTCACCCATCAAAGTACTAACCCGGCTCGGCGTAGAGTAACTTTGATGATCGGATGAAACGCGTTACCGCTACGCCAAGCCACCAACCCAAATTGGTGTTTGGTTAGAAAACAAGAAAACGGAGATCAGCGGATTACCGGAAAGATTTTATGTTTTGCGTATCCAAAATTTTGTAGTGCCAAGTTTCGCTTCGTGATACTGAACAGTGAACGCAGTCAACTGCGATCGTCTCCAGTTGCTTAACTGCGTTTCACCGTACACGTGCGAAACCCATCAACCAACAAGTAAGCAACAACATTTCATTTCAACGGATACAAGTATAACAACGCGGCGCGAACTAGGCGAACACCCAACAGCACGAGATATACACATATGTCATACGCGTTGCACGAAACACCAATGTAGCAATTGTTGCAACAAGGTGGCGCAAAAAGAAATCCGGTCCCTCAGGTCGTATTAATTTTCGCAGTATATGGCCACCTTCTTTCACAGAACAGATGGTTTTTAGCCCAAAGTTAAAACTCTACTAATTCGACTTGAAGTGGACTTGTTTCTGTTTGTTGTGAATTTGTTCTACAGCTTTTTGCACATCAAAGTGGGTGGAATATCGGCGTTATTTGGCTGAGCCATCACTAACAGTTTTGGTCGGGGCTGATCGAGTTGGACGTGGCCTAAAAAGAGATAATTACATTTTTAGTTGGCGGCGTGGCGCAGTGGTAACGCGTCGAGTCAAATCAACGAAGTTACTCTACGGCAGGCCCGATTAGTACTTGGATGAGTGACTGTCCACGGTATGAAGCCAAGCCAACTAGGTCGACTCAGCCTTCTACCCTCCGTGGGATGGTAAAATGAGTACTGGCGGTGGTTACGGCCATCGCTAGGGAAGAAACGGCGAGTTATGCGTAACAGTAGGCCTTGTGGTCTGGCCCAGTCAGTTAAAGGCGCTGGCTGTTAATTAGAGCGGCCAACCGGCTGACTTGGGTTGTATGCCAGCTTAATTGGGTTTAACCCTCGCTGGCTCAAAGCGCCAAAAGGAGATGAGCTTCCTCGCAAAGGACCTAGCTGTCTATGCGAAATTTTCTTTCCCGCGATCCGGATTCTTCTGTGGTTTTAAATGATCACTTGATCACCCATGAGTACTTGCCATCGATACTTCGTTGTGCTTGCCAGACGGCAGAAAAATTATCGACGGAGTTTTAAGAGTTCTGTTCGCTTCTATTTACGATGATGACTACGATTACTGTTTCCACGTAACTCGTAGTCGCGATATCATTTTGCTGATGCAACAACATTCAAAATTAACCGTTTTTATCACCAAGAATAAGAATGATGTTAAATTGCGCACTGCATCATAAGCAAATTATCCCAGCACTAACAATACGTTAAATCCACCGGAAATTATCTGTCTTCCCCTGAAAATTGGCTAATTTTCTGTAGGTGAAATTCCGTCGGAAAAATAAATCCCTCTTTATCTTTATCTGTTAATTTAACAACATCGAGTGTGACGGCAATGACGACGTCGTTGGGTGGTTTCATGTGATTGATTTAGCCGTAAAGTTTATGTCTAACGTATAAAAGTTTTTTAAAAAGTCTCCCAAACATGGCTTCGAACAAGAAGCCCAGTTGTCGCTAAGATAGCCGACCGTACTAGTTGTCAGTGACCTTCAAGGTCATCCAAAGTCGATGATCTGCAGGTAATTTAAAAGCCAACATGCGACTTCCTATTATCAAATATCAAACAATAATGAAAATATTGCAGTCTATTCCCTGTTTGTAATGTGTGGCGTGATTGTTTTGCGCCACCTTTTAGCGGCCGTACGTAACGATATGTCTGCATCTTGTGACAGCGCGCCAGCAGCTTGGTCTGTCGAAACTTCGCGCAAAACTGAGCACAGATTAACGACACGTGTATACGAGTTTGAGTGTGATCACTGCGATGACTATTTCTGGGTAAGCATGCAGATTCGCAAACAGTTTATTGTCAGTGAACAGTGAACATTATGGAACATCAGCCGGCCTAAAGATCTTGAACGAACACTAAAAAAATTGCCAAACGATAATCCAAACTTTAAAGAATTGTGGACAGTACGACAATCAGTTGTTGGACATTTTGGATCATCTATGACTGGTTACTGCTAGCTGGAAGGTAAACTTAAGACTGCGTTGCATTCGCCAGACGGCAGCACCATCTCGCCGAAGGTTAAAAATCTCTGATCGCTTCTAGTTTAACAAATACATTTATCATTTTGACAGAACGTATATGGCAACACTATCCGACCCGGTGTCCATCGAAAATTTCTCTGGCAATTTCAGGTTGGCCGAAAAACATATGATTCCGGATAGAAATTGAGCATAAGTAAATTAGGAGCTACAGAATAAAGGCCTAGTGTGAGTGATCGGAGCAGTGTAATGTCTGCTGGCTGCCTGCATCACGGCTCCGGTTGTTTACTGGCGTGGACATTAGATGGCCGCATAGTGCGCTGTGGTATAATTAGCTCATGCCAATCAGCTGCCACTTCCCAGACTGCAAAGCACTTCTGGTGACGAGTCCGACTCACGTAAGGAGTGCCGGACCATTATCTTTACCTTTACCTATAGATCATAGATCACGATACAGTAAAATCTCTAGGGCCCCAGAGACAACGTTAATCCGGCTCTGTTCGCATAGCTACAGTTACTAGTTAGTTGGTCGTCGTTTGCTGGCAGAATAAGTCTTGTTAGACCGCTGGTGTTGGCTCGCTGGCTGCTGTACTGGCGTCAGAAGCGCAGTAACCTTCATTTGCTAAGTTCGTTAAGTTGCAGTCGCCGCCACTCGATGACGTGGTCGTAACCGATGGACTGGGTGTTGTTGTAGTTGCTGCAGTTGGCGTTGTTGTCGTTGTCGTCGTCGCAGTTCTGATATGTTTGCCGTCGCTGCCAGTGGCCGCATCAGTCTCGGGAACAGCGGCTTCCGGCTTCGACGAGGAACTATCAATGCGGTGGTCAGTTAACCTAACATTATCATCCTGATCAGCGGCGCCGACGACAGCGTCTTTTTCAGGGCCGTTTGTAGTAATGGTGGTGGTTGCGGTAATATTTGTAGTGGTAGTAACGCCGGCTGCAGTGACGCAGGGCTTGGAGGGTCCGTGAACTATGACCTCGTGTGATGACGACGACGATCTGCTGTAGTGGTCGCTGAGCTCTTCCTTTTGCTGCTGGCGCGGCGGAGGGTGATGATAATGATGATGATGTTGGTGATGATGTTCATTTGAACGCGCGTCCACTGTCGTAGTGGTCGTCGTCGTCGTCGTCGTGGGTTCTACCTAAAAACACCACAGACATTCAAAATTTAATTCAGCACTTGCACAACTGTACATTTAGATGAACTGGCAGCCGAAGTGATAAAATTTTAAACAAGATGTGTTAAATGTGTGTTATTTTAACCAAACTATAGGCTTAATCATATTGCACTGAATGAAAATGTAATATTTTGCTTGTTCCGCTTCCCCCAGGTAGTACAGAAACAGACATTTGGCGATGTGGAAACACAAATGGTCATTTGATGGACAACTGTGTCTAAAATATTCATACCAAAAATAGTAAATCTGTTAATCCTTCTTCAAGTTACGATCGCTAATTTCAGGGACCCTTTTTGGAACACAGTGTACATGTATTATATTTAGAGAGAAAATTATCACACCATGCACGTCACTTAATGCAACGGCCATACAGTACTAACTTTTCCAACGTTTGGACGATCTGTAAAACTCATCGACCTCTCTTTCAATGATTTCCGTCTTTGTTTCTGCCCTGTGTGTCATATGTTTGTTTCGACTAAAAGTCAATGTCAGTGAAGTTTGTGCCTGATTGTTCCGGCCGTATTACTGCTTCACTGTATTGTTTGATAAGAGGAATTATGACGAAGTGACGATGCTACCTTCTTGGTAGTTCTGGTCTTGCCGTGCGGCGGGCTGGAATGTGCGTTGACCTGCTCGACACTGCCAGTCGGCGAGACTCCGGCAGCATGAGGTCTCCCTTGCGGACTGCCAGCCACTGGCGACGGACTGGGCGTATGGTCGACCCCACGCACGCTGGGACTGTGTCCGTTGCCGATGTCCGATCCAGGCGGTCTGGGGGCACAGACGTAGACAGGTCGGTAGAGGATGACGTCTTCGACGACGTCAGCCGCTCCGTCGTAGACCTGACCCAGCTGGAACTCGGGGCTGATGTAGATTCCACCCTCCACATGCTCGTCAGCTGGCTCTATATAGTCCGTTCACACACAAAAAAAATAATTAAATGTGTTTTTTCATGGGAGCCATTCTCATAGCTACGAAGCGTCACCTGCCACATAAGATCACACAATGCTACCTACCACCCGACAGATAAACGCGACCCATCTTAACCTCAGCCAGGGCTAGGGATAGGTAAGCATGTTTGATTACCTACACTAGTGGAACAAAATACTGAGTTAAACTCACTGGACTTGGACCTGCACGAAATCGTATTTAAAAAGCAAAAATGGGGGCTAAGTGTAGGCCCACGTATAGCAGAATAAATTTAAGTTAAGCATGGCAAACGGCCTTGATCTTAAAATTATTTTTTCACTTTTTATTTATTTTTTTCATTTTTAAAACAATAGACAAACGCAAGCCTCCCCTCCCAAATACGTCAACGGACCCGCAAACTGTGTGGTCTAGCTATATACTACGAGTACATCACGGTGATTAGATAGGCCGCGCCGTCCAGCCTAAGTTCCCCCAAGTGTAGTGTATAGATCATTTCGTTACTGAATGTGCGATGTGCAAAGCAGCGTTGAATTATTAATCCCGCTAATACGATTAGCTTATCAATAACATCTCAGTCTCTCGTCTAATGAACACGTTGTGGCGTCATTCTGTACGGTGACAGCATGTCCAGTAACCAATGAGTCATTCGATAATATCATTGTTAATTATTATCAGTTGTCTGCATACATGTGAAGTCAGTGCCGTGCTCAATACCACAGATAGTCTAAACAAGTATCTAACTGAGCTACTGATTGATTTATTATGCGGCCGTTCTAATAGGCCGCATTAGGGGTCTTGCTTGTCCGGCTTTCCGCCCGTTTGTCTGTAACCTACGCCCTGAAAACTGAAAAAAACATAAAACGTTTCCCAGGGCAAGAGTAACCGGCTTGTCAATTTTCTGTTCAAAAAAGCAAAGGTCCAGTATTAGGGTTAAAGTTAGGGTTGCGCACCTCTAGACGGACTGCCGCATAATATGTCGGCACTGGACCGACACTTTTTAATAATTTATTATCAATACCAACTGATAAAACATCGGCCGAATTTCTACAGTAATTTCGGCTTATTGGCGTAAACTGCGAGCTTAATGTAAGACTCTTAGCATCCTGGCTATTCACCAAGTCACTTAGTGTACAATGTATGCGTCACTACTTATCGGAGACTGAGGCATAAAAAGTTACTGATAAAGCTGGAATGTATGTACCCTGACCGTATGTGATATCCGGCGGAGGTCCGCTCGCTTCCTTGTGTGGAACGGTCGCCACGACGAACGGAAACTCCAGCTGAAGATCTTCACCGGACTTTTCCAAATGCACTGCCACCTAGATAATGATAATCATCATCATCACCACCGTAAACGTCGTCATCATTCACGTGTGCTCAGTAAAAACAAACATCGCTTGACAACAAAAATTTGCTCAACAACAAAGTTTACAGTGAGCAAGAAAAACTGAGAAGTAAGTAACAGAAAACAAAACTATCGAATTTAGCGAACGCCCAAATTCAGCCACAGAACTGATATCACAACATGTAGGCCTAATATAGACAGCGTCCGTCGAAATATTTTAAGCCTAACTTTAATATTAACATCGAAAAATGTGGAGGAATCATGTGTCAGCTACAAAAAACACACCGCAAATAATAATAGTTGGTTGCCCTGCATGCTCGCGCGAGCCTATAATTTGGTTTGAAAGAAAAATCTCATCACTGCCGCGGTATTTCAATTTAGTTTGTCGGCCGCTAAGTAG
>Ga0209671_1001943_pt1 | contig 18278 bp, 11 predicted proteins | sample WorMetHERISLAND2_2_FD_187401 | JGI IMG/M metagenome (GOLD analysis project Ga0209671, IMG submission 187401) | Marine gutless worms symbiont microbial communities from Max Planck institute for Marine Microbiology, Germany - Olavius geniculatus... | ecosystem: Host-associated > Annelida >...
TTGGCTGCAAAAGAGTGAATTACGACGAAATGGATGGAGATAGACTAAGATTACCTGCGAACAGGAACTGCTATAGGCTTTCGCGCGTCTCATGAGCTTTGCTCAAATTACTTGTTTTGTTGTATTTCTACCAAATTGAGAGCATAGACAACCTGAGATTGATGACTGGAGGATAACAGGGAAGATTATTAGAATTGCCAATATCGATACATATGCTCAGTTATAATCAACAGTTCTTACAGTTTTAGGTTTAGGTCGTTTTTTGTGTTTTGTGTTTCATGAAGGTTTAACTTTCTGTAAAGGTTAAACTTTTTGTTTGGTTATTATGTGTATGTGCAATTTTGCCTGCAAAGGCCATCCCTGAAATGACGTATGCTGTGTCGGGCGGGACGTTTAACTCTACTCACTCACTCACTCGCAACCTGTAGACATGAATGGTTACTCGGTGCGTGAGTACTACCACCTTTACTACTACTACTACTGAAACTGTGGTTCTGTTGTTGTAGTTTTAATGATGCGTTTGTAGCAAATTGAGAGCATTGACAACTTAGAGGACACCAAGGGTCATTCAGTGCGTGAGTGGGTGTCACTTCTTGCTCCGAGGCGTGAAATATTCAACCGGTTCAAAAACTTTCTGCGCACTTTCGTCGACGCCAAGGGACACAACTTGTACAAAGAGAAGATCAGACAAATGGTTGAATGTACGTAATACACAGAGTTTTAGATCTCCTCAGTGCCGACATATTAGCTGCGTTTTTGATGGCCTAACGGTTTTGGTTAGTACATAGATATGCATATTATGAATATGCTAATTTCGTTCTAATTTTGATCTCAGTACAGCAAAACAAACTCTTTCGAGGTTTTCATCTGCCGTGCTGTCAGCGGAAATTATAATGCCTTTTCCAACAGCTATGACACTCAGACCGAGATAGGTTAGGGCACGGAATTAGAGTATTTATAATATACTTATCTATGAACTACCCGAAACCATTAAGCAATCAAAAACACAGCTATTGTTCTGGCCTGACTTTTTGAGCTCAAAATTGGCAAAACTGTTACTTTCCCAACCTCATTTGAATTTTGGTTTTCTTTGCTTTTTACATGCAACAACGTGTAATGCGTGCATGTTAGCTGTCGTAATTCTTCCCTGGTGTTCGTCCGTCTGTCTGTCTGTCAACCCAGGACTGATCTGAGCCCAGGTGAGATAGAGATTTTGGGTTTTCACAGTGTGATAGCATAATCCCTGTAGTTACTTGTGACAAAAAGCTACGACATTGTTGACATATTTCAGTTAAATGTGTTTAATCTGTTGCAGGTAATAAAGCCAGTCTGGTGGTGGACTACAATATTCTTGCATCCCAGGAACATGTTCTTGCATACTTCTTACCTGAGGCTCCTCTGGAAGTGCTGAAAATATTCGACGAGGTAGTGCATAATAAGTGCGTAGAATACATTTAGGTCCCGTTTTTCCATGTACATTTGATGGCCGATCAAATTGATCTCTGATCAATGTTGGGACTTGACCGGAGATCATCTCAATGATCGTTTTTCCATCGCCAATTAGCGACTAAGCGTACATCAAATCTCCCATCAAGTTGATGGCTGAATATTGGCGGATCAAGTCAGATAATTGACGATTAAATGTGGGGATCTGCAGTTAGTTGCTTATTTTCACCAGAAACATTGCTTCACTTCGCCTGTCAGAACGGCAATTCATGCATTAAAATGAAGTTCCAGGCATGGCGATCAGTCACTACTGATCCATTTATACTGTGCATGGTGTTTTGTAAAGAAACAAAATGGATAGATGCTCCCGTATAGATTTGCGATAGAACGTATTTTCGACAGCAGACGATATCGTTGATATCTTTGCTATGACGACGTTTACTGGCTACGGCATCCACTCACAGCGCATGCTGGGTAATTTAGCACAACACTGCAAATTGAGGTCACTGTCAGCCAATCAGATTGGCATAAAGTAGGCTCAGTTGATGGCGGATCAGCTAATCGCCGATCACGTAATCGGAGATCGAAAATCCATGGAAAAACGAAACACAGTTGATCGATGATCAATTCTGAACATCAAGTTAATCGAAGATCAGTAAATCAGAGATCAAATTTGATTTGATTGGCGATGGAAAAAACGGACCTTAGACATTTCCATAGGCACAGTCAGTTTGGGACAAGTGTGGACCATGGACGGAATATATAGCTCCGTCAAAGGAAGTCATGCTTTTGTTGTCTGCTGGATTACTCAAAATGTTGCACACAGATTTGGCTAAAATTTTTGTGAAGGGTTTGTCCAATCAATCAAAACACCTACAGGGTGGGCCAAAAAGTGAGCTATTGTACATTGTCCATATCTTTGCTAAATATCGATCAATTTTTTTACCAGTAGACTCTGTAAGAACATTGCTATTAAGTGGCATGCGCATCACATTTATTATGTCGCTACACTACTTTGTAAAACATAGATATGCGAAAACTAACAATATCGTACAGTCGCTAGTTGTAGCTTCATTGGTTATGGGCCAATTTAAAGAAGTTCCGTTGTTAGAAAGCTTACTTATTAGTTAACTGTTATCTGTTCTATGCAGTTAACTATTTTATTTTTATGCATGTGTTTATGATGATGTAATTGATATACAGTGTTAATGCAGTCTTGTTCAGTTAACTGCAGTAGCATCATCTTTAGATTGTGTGGCCCTACAAGCTGTACTCTATTGCTGAAAGATGAAACTTACTCTGTAGCTATATGTAAACCTGTTTAACACTTATTATAAAGTCTGCATAGATTGTAACTGAACATTTCTAAGAAAGTTCATGATTTTGATCGAATTTCTACCAGTTTGGCTTCATTGGTAAAGACTTTTAGCAGCTGTCAATATGTTTGACTGTTAGGCTGTTTGTTAACAAGCTTGCTTGACTCCTGGTTGGTTCACTATCAAATGGTTACTGGTTGGATGGGTGACTGTCTGCGGACAGGTTAACCATTTCAGTATATAACCAACGTCCAGGTCAACTTAGCCTTTGATCCCTCTGGGGCAGGTAAATCAAGTACCGGTCTGTCTGGGGTTAAGATGGGGCATGTTCGCTTGAGTCGGGTGGCAGGTAACACTGATCCCGTATGGCAGGTGATGCTCTGTAGCTCTGACGTGTGAAGAGCTATAGCCGTCTTTTAACTTTTTAATCATCTGATGTGTGAAATGTGTGAGTGTGTCTGTGTTATATAGGCTGCATTGGACATGGTACTAAGCATGTATCCACGCTATGATCAAATTGTGAAAGAAATTCATGTTCGCATCTCAGACCTACCACTTATTGAGGATCTACGATCACTTCGGTACATTCTTTTCACTTTTTGTGAGAAAATTGCGGAACATTTGCAACAATTTTATTTCTTCCACACTTTTCTGTTTAGGAGTTAAGAGCCTGTGTGGAACAGATGGGCATGACTAGTATTGCAGCCAATTAGGACATTTGCATAATCACCTGTCTGGAAAACAGGGAAATGCCGGGGACTTTTACAGCTGTCAAAATCAGGGAAAAAAATTTTGTGAGGGAGTTGTTTGTTGTGGTCATAGTTGTTGCCATTTGTTAAATTGTTCTTTTGCTGTAGTAGTCGTTGCTTCTGTTGTTTGAGTTGTTGTTGTTGTTGTAGTTGTTTCTCGGTTTGTTTGTGGTCTTTTTATAGGCAGCTACACTTGAATCAGCTAATACGTACGGGCGGTGTCGTAGTGAGTTGTTCCGGGGTGATGCCTCAGCTGAGTGTGATTAAGTACGACTGTGCCAAGTGCGGGTTCATCCTTGGTCCTTTCTATCAGAACCAGGAACAGGAAGTCAAACCTGGAACTTGTCCCGAGTGTCAGTCCAGTGGACCTTTTGAACTCAACATGGAACAGGTTACTATACCAAGTGTAGTAGTATTTGTACTAGTACCATAGTTGTTGTTGTATTGTTGTTGTTGTTGTAGTTGTTGTAGTACTAGTTGCAGTCAGACCTGGGACATATCTTGAGTGTCAGTCCTGTGGACTTTTTGGACTCGGTATGGAGCAGGTTAGTGTAAGTAAGTAAGTAAGCAGTCTGCATTTGTAACGCGCCATATGTCAAAACAAAAGTTCGAATCGTAGGCGCGGATAGTAGCATTGCATAGAGTAGTTGAAGCTGTTGTAGTAGTAATTGTAGTAATGCCTGGTGTAGTAATGGCCCAAGTGTCAGTCCAGTAGACTATTTTGAACCCAACATGGATTATGTCCATATATCTGTAATAGCAGTAGTTGTTTTTTGTTGTAGTAATAGTTGTAGTAGTAATCGTAGTAAGCTTGGTACATGTCCCAAGTGTCAGTGCACATATTACTATTACTGCTGCTGCTGCTTTTGCTTTTACTGCTACTATTACAACAGCTACTACTACTAGTTGTTGTTGTCGTTGTTTTAGACTCTGTACAGGAACTATGAGCAAATCACAATACAGGAAAGCCCAGGCACAGTAGTGGCTTCTACTACTACTACTGCTGGTTCTAGTAGTTGTTGTTGTAGACCTTAACTGTCAGCAAATCACAAGAAAGTCTAGGCAAAGTAGCAGCTTCTACTCGGCCTTCTACCATGCTACTACTATTACTACTGCTGGTACTTTTACTACCATTGAGCTACTTCTACTAGTTTTTGTAGTAGTTGCAGTAGTAGTAGTTGTTGTTGTTGTTATTTTTTAGACATTGTAGAACTGTCAGCGAATCACAATAGAGGAGAGTCCAGGGAAAGTGATAGCACTGCTACTACTACTAGTTGTTGTTGTTGTTGTAGTCATAGACCAGTGATTTTCAACCGAGGTTCTGCGGAACCCAAGGGTCCCAAGCATCTGCCAAGGGTTCCGCAGCTGACCATTAAAAATAACCTAACGTGCGAAATCTCGCCAGACAATGTCGTAGAAATACTTACCATGAAATATTTTGTTTGAATTGCATTTCTACGCGTCTATTTGATTTTTATTTATTTTTATATTTATCATTTTTGCTGTTAGCTATTTTTGGTATATTTGCATTTTAGGTTTATATTATAGCGTAAGCTTTACATACACAACATTATTCAACTCCGAGGATAAGTGCATTATAGGAAATAAAATAAAAGAAAAGAAAAACGCATTGATTAGGGTTACGATTATGAAATCGTTTGACCATTTACTTAGTTATTTCAATTCTTTAAACACTCTGCTAAGGAAAATTTTAAAAAACACGTTTCTTTTTCAAGCATGTCCACATGTAATTTTTTGGGTTGGTGGCGGGGGCTAAGCGACCATCGACGACCGCATCACCCGTCATGTTTGGTTAAATACAATAATGTACTGCTGCCTGCAAATGCGGCCAAATTTCATATTGGTTATCTTTGCCTGCTTGATGTCCTCATGGGGCTCTGCCCTGTTAGGAAAATGAGTCCGTAGACACCCTGTAGCTTCAACCTCACGTACGTTGCTGGACTCACGGATCAATGCATGGGGTTCCGTGAGTGACCTTCACGCTTGTGTGGGGTTCCGCTGCAGTAAAAAGGTTGAAAAACACTGTCGTAGACCTTATATAAGAACTGTCAGCAAATCATATGAGAGTTTGGGCAAAGTGGCAGCTTCTGCTACTGACGTGCTGCTGCTGCTGCTGCTTTTACTACTACACAGCTACTAAGTACTGCTAGTTGTAGTAGTAGTTGTTGTTGTTGTAGACGTTGTATAAGAACTACCAGCGAATCACAATACAGGAGAGCCCAGGCAAAGTGGCGGCTGGTCGACTGCCTCGGTCTAAAGACGCTGTTCTATTGGACGATCTTGTTGACACTTGTAAACCAGGAGATGAAATTGTACGTTTTTTTTTTTTTTTTCAGACCAGTACGATTACTCTTAATTCACCACTTGTGTTTTGCGTATGTTATTATTGGCATGTTCATTCAGTGCCCCAGTTCTGAGTTTGACATGTCAAATGTTCAGGGTCTTCGGGTATAAGAAGAGCTCTGGAAATTGACACAAATCCAGGGAATGCATTTAAAAGTGCGTGAAAATAGTTTCCATTTTTTAGGCCTGGACAGTTATTTAAAACTGGATAGGGTGCTGAAAGTTTCTGAATTTGATGTCAGAGGGTCTTTAAATACTTGCATTTCAGTACTTCATGTAATCATTGTTATGACGATGTGATGTGAAAACTTTGCAGTCAGTACTCAACTTCTAAGTTTCTCAGATTTATCTTAGTGAATTGCTTTATAGCTTAATTAATTACTGTTGCTTCTTTAGTAGTACTGATTTTTTTCCCAGTGGTGCCAGAAACATTAAATACTTTTTAAGTCACGTGGTTAAGCATCACTGGCATGAGTTTGTAAATGGTATTGAAAAGTAGTACTTGAATTTATTTTTCTGATAGCTGTCGCCACTGGCCTCATCATGCTTTGTACAAAGTTGTGATTTTTCCTTGCAGTGGCTGATGGATTTCACGGAACAATGCAAAAGGATGTATCATGCAAATTTTGCCTCAAATGCTAAATTTCGCTCGTTTCCCATCCAAGAAAATTCTTGCTCTGCTGCGTATTACACATTGTGATCTTTGTTGTGTAATTTTTCGGGCAGGAGCTGACAGGAACGTACACAAACAACTATGACGGATCTCTGAACACCGCAAATGGGTTTCCAGTCTTCGCTACGGTCATTCAAGCCAACCACATCGCCAAGAAGGACGACAAACTTGCCACAGCAAGCCTTACTGATGAGGACATTAGGGCCATTGTGCAGCTGTCTAAAGACCAGCGTATTGGAGAAAGGGTCAGTTGTAGTTGTAGTTGTAGTAGTAGTAGTGGCAGTAGCAGCCGTAGCTGAATTGTACAACTGTCTAATGAAATTGAACTTACTGGACATAGTGTTATTTAGTAATATTAGTAGTGATGGCAAGTTTTTCTGATGATGATAGCTAGGGCTGTTCACTACAGCTTTTAAGGGATGAACGTATTCGAGAAAGTGTCAGTCAGTTTTCTAATGGCTTGCTATGTTCACTGCAAGTTATAAAGGCATGTACAGAGTGACTGATCTGAACTGAGCTAACATGGTTTAGTTTTTGGCAGACTTTCCATTGGGTTAGGAGTAATGCATTAAAGTAGGCACTGTCTGAGAGCATCGGTGATTATGTGACTATACGCCAGTATTTGTCAACTAGGGTTGTTAAACAAAGTTCGGATTTGCGAACTTCGAATTTCAAGTTCAAATTCAGATTCGTTTTTCAGTCCTTTGATATTCGAATCCAAGCGTCACTAATTAGACACAGACGGTTTTGCCTTGAAAGTGGAGCGCTGTTACTTCAACTGTGCACTGTGTGACGATTTCTTTGTTCTCGGCCGGCCGTCAATTTAAGTGACGCCCGCTACGTGTTTGCTTACCCCTGTCGTTCCCTGCCCTCTTTGCATACCACCACGGCATTCAATTACTCTCCGTCTTGCACTGCATCCCTGGCGTGTGTTGTATACTGATGCAAGCTATCAAAGTGACCAGTCTTGGTGGCCCAGACACAGAGCAGACATCAATCGACGGCAGTAGAGCATGACATGGCTTGACGTCCTGGCTGATTTCACTGTTGATAGACTGCTTCCCGCCGTGTGGCGTGCGTGCTGTGACCTTCATCTCGCCCCACAGTGCAGACATAAAACGCAAGTTGCTTAAGCTTTTCCACAAAAATGTAAGCAAAGTTCGAATTTAATCCAAATTTTAGCGGTCGAAATTTGAATTTGGAAAAAACCGAATTTAACATCCCTATTGTCAGCCAATGACGAATGGGCCCACCCTGCTTGCCTTTAGGTCAGTTTGTCAAAAACTAATCCATGTCAAATCAGTTCAGTTCAGTCATGTTGCTCCGTATACACCTTAAGTGACCACTGTTTTCAAACAGCGTGTCTGTATTCGATGCTGTCTGTCCACAGGACAGCTGGCCCTAGCAGAGCTCTGTCATTGGGAAATTTCTGTCATTAGCAGTTATAAGCATTTCTCGCCTTGTCTCTTAATTTTTTTAACACGTCAGTTGTCCCATGCCTGATTTTTACTCCTTGCTTGCTATGTTCCTAACGTAGCGAAGAGGGGTATATGAGATCAGTGTAATATTGAGGACCGACCGACCGACCAGCGACCGACCTCTGTTTCTGGAAGAGCCTTTCTAGAAGAACTTTAGACGGCCATATCTCCATAACGGTGCTAGATAAATGCATGGTCACTATGGACCACCCGTAGGAAGTCGACCACAGCGAGTCGAATAGTCACGTGACCGATGACGTCAAGTGATCCCAAAGGGTCAATGTTGTGACCCCGTTATCTTTGAGGCATTATATCTCCATAACGGTGCCAGGCAGAGGCGTGGTCGCAGTGGACCATGCATAGGAAGTCGACCACCGCGAGTCGAATGGTCACGTGACCAATGACGTCACGTGACCACAAAGGGTCAATGTTGTGACCCCATTATCTTTGAGGCGCCATATCTCCATAATGGTGCCAGACAGAGGCATGGTCGCAACGGACCATGCATAGGAAGTCGACCACTGCAAGTCGAATGGTCATGTGACTGTGGCCGATGACGTCACGTGACCCCAAAAGGTCAATGTCGTGACCCCGTTATCTTTGATGTGCCATATTTTTATAACGGTGCCATATAGACGAGGAGACAATTTCCAATAACCACTTCGACGCCAGTTACTATTAGTATAATATTAGCCTGGTCTCAAATTGACGCCAGGTCTCTAATACGTGTTGAAAGGAATGAAAAAGCACTTATAAGAATATAAGAGAAAATAATGCATGCGAGGGTTACAATCTAATATTTCTTGTTTATTAAGAGCATGATAGCATGAAGGCTCTGATGGGCCATTTTAGAAGCTAAAGATAACTGTCACATTAATCCTGCCTGTACTCGATTTAGTTAGTTTAGCCAGGATGGATTGAAGGCTGAGTTGACATTGGTGGGTACGTGCAACAATAACCAAACAGCAACAGCTGGAATGTAAACAGACACACTGTATGATGCACTAGCCACGTCTCCATGGTCTAGAAGTGTAAACTGGTGTCTGGCTGAGGGTTAAGGAAACAAAGATTAGTGGCACTCACACTACCTGCTTTGTGACTCAGGAAGGCCAGACTGTGTTTTTAAAAATATATTTTATGACATATATTATATGAATTAAATCATTTATTATCTGTCTGTGTGTCAGATATTCGCCAGCATGGCACCTTCAATCTATGGTCATGATAACATCAAGCGTGCACTGGCACTATCTATGTTTGGTGGAGAACCCAAGAACCCAGGTATGCACTTTCATTTTCTGGGCTTTTTAATAGGTTAAAAACCCAGGTATGCACTTGCACTTTCTAGACTTTTTAAAGACCATAAAAAGCCATGATGTGTACTCTTACTTTTCATGTTTGGTACAGAGCCTAAAAAGCCAAGTACCAGTATGTTCCATATTCCAATGCGGGGCAGGGCAGCCTGTGCCGCCCCGTAGGCTTAGGCCGCCATGTGGGCCCATCAGCCATCCCCAGAAAGTTCCCAGCAATTGCACTTGGTACTAAAAGTCATGGCGGGAATAGCAAAGAGTACAACTACCCCCACCCACATGACTACTGTCTATACTATGGGGCTCACCAAAGGATTTCACAGCCCCCACAGGAAACCACCTGGCCAGCAGCCCAACCAAACAGTATACCAGCCATATCAGCAGTGCAGCCAACCACCCTGGCCATGCCTCCAAGCCATACGGCATAAACGAGAGCCATCACAGGGTTTCCAAGCCAGACAGGAAAACCGTAGTCCCGAACTACAGTGCGTTGGGTATCTACCGGAGTCCCAGTCTGACCCACCATTCCCACAATAGCCTCTCCAATGCTCCACCCAACTCCGAGACATGACAGGAACAGCAAGGCCACCCAGCGCACATGACCAGTCCACAGATCAGGTGGGCTCTAACCAAGCAGTGTCCCATGGGTGTCTGTTAGATCTTGTTAATCCCAGCTACTACAAGTCATGGTAGGAATAGCAAAAAGTGCAACTACCCCCGCTCACATGACTACACTGCCAGTCAGGTCACATCGCCCTGACCAAGCAAGTACTTTGGGGCTCACCAAAAGATTTACGGTCCCTTGAATGCACTTGATGTGCTAGTAGAACAAGAAGCAAAAATGTTTCAGATGACGCTTGAAGGTAGGTAAACAGAGTGAGCTGCATTTATGAGCGTTCCAAGTAGGTGGATCGGCCTGTCCAAAAGCATGGCTCCTATAGGTTGCCAGCTAGATCTTAATTCTCAGGTTGACTAATGGAGGACCACTTTGTAGCCTGGGGTGTAGTCACTTCTTTTTCACTCCCAACTGTAACCGTCTGCACACTTTCTTGTGATATTGTAGATGGTGAGCAAAAATAATGCTACAACTACTTCTACTACATCAGCAACAACTACTACTACGACGTTAGTTATTTTGTCTGTTAGGTGGTAAGCACAAGGTTCGAGGAGACATAAACGTTTTGATCTGTGGTGACCCTGGGACGGCAAAGTCCCAGTTTCTCAAGTATGTCGAGAAAACAGCGTCTAGAGTGGTATTTACCACGGGACAGGGTGCTTCAGCCGTCGGCCTGACCGCTTACGTTCAGCGTAATCCTGTATCCCGGGAATGGACACTCGAAGCTGGTGCTCTTGTGTTAGCAGACAAAGGCATCTGCCTTATTGATGAGTTTGACAAGGTTGACTACATTTTCTTGTCTTTACTGTGTATATATCAGTAGAACCAGCATAGTATTATTCTGTTAATAAAAACCGATTATCAAAAAATTTTCACTGGCACATACTATGGACAATTGGCAATAAAGCAGTTGTTAAATATTTCACCACACTTTAAAGGTCCATGGCCACGGTCAAACTCACTCATGCAATTTCTGTAGATTTAAATTAAACATTTAACCTCGCACATATAATATGTCTATTTGAGCTTCATAAATATATGAAATTAATGTGTGATTTCAAACGAAATGTGGCAATACATAATGTTATGCGAAATATTTTAATCTACCAGCGCCCGCGGTGACGTCATGACCCTAGCCCATATAGATTATTAATATTAATGGCCTAGCCGATGATGTCATCATTCTAGGCTAGGCCATTAATATTCATGACGTCTATAGGCTAAACTCATGATGTCATCGCAGGCTATTATGGCGGCGCGTTTTCTACGTCGTTTCCGTAGATCGTCGACTTCAAAGGTAAATTTTTCTGTGTTGACGAAACGCTGGGCGCCGATATTACTGTCAAAGTTATCAGAAAATTCTGCACTTTCACAAAAATGGATAAAATGTATGTTAACTTTTGTGTCCACGGTCCTTTAACTGTGTCGCTACACTACCAGGTGAAACATAAACTTTTAAAAATCACTAATATCACTATAATATATATGCCAAAAATCATGTTCTAAAACAATTTTTCACGCGAAAGCAGCTACTGCTTTCAGCGCGTCTTAGCCATCGCAATTCTGTCCGTTTGTTCGTCCGTCCGTCTGTCTGTCACATGGGTGGATCAGGCAAAAATGGTCCAAGCTAGGATCAACAGATCTTCACCTTCGGCTGCCTGGAAGACTCTAGTTTCAGGAACCGTAAAGCTTTTTCATAAATTCGAAGGGGGTCACCCCGAACGAGGGCGCTAAATGAGAGGGGGTGGGCAAAGTTTGCGATTTTTTGCCAATAACTCGCTGTTTCTCAGTAACGGTGCGAGATAAGGCCTAGGTTACTGTTAATCACTAATAGGAAATCGTATACTGGCTTTCGATTGGCGCCGAATTCAATGACCTTGAATGACCTTGAACGCCAAAATAGGTGGTTTTATGGATTTTTGGCTGCGACACAAGGTTATATCATTCACAAGGTGGCGCCACGATACTGGCGTTGGTGGCGTGGCGTAATTGGTAACGCGTTTCGGCTGACACGAAGTTACTCTACGCCATGCCCAGTTAGTACTGCGATGGGTGACTGCCTGCGGGTAGGAACTGCTATAGGCTTTCGCGCGTCCCTTGAGCATTAGCTGAAATTTCTTTTTACTAATTTTCATACAAAAATTGAATTTTATTTAGTTTTACATGAATTTCTGATGTTTGTAAACAAAAGCAGATGATATTGTGGCAAATAATAATTTTTAATGGACTGACGACATATCGGTGATGTAATGTGCTATTTCACAGTGGAGACAAAGCTCTGATTAAGAACGTGTACCGTTTAAAAAAAATACAATTTTTGGAGAACACTGGAAAAATTTTTGAAGACAACCTGCAGCAGGGAAAGAGTGGGATTGTTTTTGTCACAGATTTGGGAAACATGCAGCACCGAACAAAGGCATGAGACCAGCAGACTAAAGCATGCATGTACTGAAGAGAATTGTCTACAGAATGCATCAGTGAAAGAATTTTGAAAATCGATGAATATTTAGCAAAGATATAGACAATCACAAATTGAGACATTTTTTGGGACACAGTGTATGTACAGGGTGGTGCAAAAAAACGGCACAAAGTTTATGGCGTCATAATTTTGCAACCGTGCATCACAGAGTCATGCGGTTTTCAGCAAAATGTTCTCAAAAAATCACACGTGTCACATCACATCATCTTCATTTCAGCTTGTGCTCAAAATGTCCTCCTGCAGCACAAACGCAAGCGGTAGACGTTGACACCATTTGCCAACAGCACTTTCAGTAACTGCATGACTCAAGCAGCCCACTTGCTGTTGATGTATCATTTCAGTTTGTCGACTTAGAATTTTAAAATAAAGACGAAGCAACAGATTTTTAATGATTTTGTGGTCTCAGTAATTTTCTGAGCTGACACATGCACTGCCCAGTATGAATTCATTGTTGTCAATGGTCAAACTACGTCTGCAGTTCACAAGGTAGTGCAGCGACAACCTTAAGGCAAGGTGGCCAAAACTACAGACATTCACGTCAAGTTTCTTTTTAATATCGCATGCCAAAAATTATTAAAATCGGCCAATGTTTCACGGAGCTATTGAAAAAATAAAAGTGGCACATTTTTATGGACTGCGGTGTCGAGGGTAATACTGTTTTTGCATCGTTCAATTGCCAGCGGCAGTAACAAAGAATATTTAACTGCTGTATTCAAATACTGACTTTAGTCGTGTAAAGATTTATTTCCGAACATTTTGCTGAAAACCACATGACTGTGACGTACGGTTGCAAAATTATGGTGTCATTAACTTTGTGCCATTTTTTGGACCACCCTGTATTTGTGAAACCGGCGTAGTAGTTGTAGTACTTTCATCGTAATCACATGTACCGGGAATGAACTTGGAGGCCAGAGCGCGGGTGCTAGTGGACAAAGTAATGTTTTATTGATAATTTTGTCAAGATGGATTTTTCACTATTTATTTATCAGTAACAATTGTTTTCTCTTTGCAATTTATGTATTAGTAAAACTTCATAGCAGCAGGATGTCTGGTGCTTTTGGATGAAGGCATTTGTCTTATTGACAAGTTTGACAAGGTTAGCTACATTGTCTGTGTTCCCAATCTCTATTCGAGCAAAATTCACATTTTTTTCTTCACTGGTGAATCAACCAACTGAAAACCCTTAGAAGTCCCAAAACCAATCAAGTCAGCCCTTTTACAAAAATAGAAGAGAACTCGAAACACCCAAAAACCCACTAGGCTGGGCTTTTTAAAAACTTGATTTTTTGCCACTGTAGTAGCATAGTAAAGTAATCGATGGATGGATATGATTTCAGATGAATGATGCGGATCGTACCAGCATTCATGAGGCAATGGAGCAACAGAGTATCTCCGTGTCAAAAGCTGGTATAGTGACCTCACTACAGGCCCGCTGTGCTGTCATCGCTGCAGCTAATCCTATTGGTGGACGCTACGACCCTTCCCTCACCTTTGCGGATAACGTTTGTATCTTTTGTGATGTCTGTTTTTCTTTGTTAGATACAAAGTCTCGTTTTCTCTTTGCTGGATACAGAAATGCATGACATTTTTGAACCATGTGTCAGCTGTGGCTGGGCAACAGTCTTTGCAAACGTAAAAAAACGTAAAGTCCTTCCCAAGCCTTACGGCCCATAGGGCGGCGCTGATCTCCGTTTCCTAAGGCCCTCAGCCAGACACCAGTTTTTACACTGAGAGACCATGAATACGGGGCCAGTGTATCGCGCGGTGTGCCTGTTTACGTCCCAGTGGTGAAGCCGGTACCAAATTATACTGCTTGGTGACAGAGGCACATGTGTGTGAACAACTTGCCTAAAGTCGTTACCCGGCAGTGTCCTGGTGCGGAGTCGAACCTGCGCCTCTGAGTTACATCAGGATTACAAGTCCGACACGTTACCGTTAGACTACCCAGCACCTTATTATAAATCCATTTCTTTAAGTGTAAGCCAGAGCGGTGATAATATTGCTGTAGTCTGGTGGGTTTAATTCAGCAAATCTCGCTCATATGTGTGTCAAAACTGAAAAAACCCCAAACTACTGAAACCTAGGAAGTTTGAAAATGTATGTTTTTTTGGTGCCAGCTTCGACAGTGATAATATGTTATGGTCTTGGGAAACTGAAAAAAAACTAGAAGCTTTGCCTGTTTTTAAATCTGGGTCTTTTACCTGTGTCCAGAGTCGGTGCTTGCAGGACTGCAGGAGGTGGTTTGACTTAGTTGGTAATATCGTTGTTTGCATCAAAAAGTTAATGATTGCCGGGCCCGGTTTGTACTTGGATGGGTGACCGTTCACAGATGGGCGAACCATCTCGAGCCGTATGTAACCAGTCACCTAGGTCAACTCAGCCTGGCCATCCTTCCTTGGGTAGCTGCTGTGACTGAGTACCAGTGAAAGCTGGGACGTAAACAGGCACACTGGGTGATGCATTAGTCCCGTAAAAGGACTGTATCCATGATCTTGCAATGTAAACTGGTGTCTGGCTGAGGGCTAAGGAAATGGAGATCAGAGCCACTCTGTGGGCCTTATGGCTACGGAAGGGCTTTGCATCTTTTTGCTTTTTGAATTGATGTATCATGATGGTCTCTGATGGATTTGACATAGCCAATCCTGTCTCATTTTGACATTCAGTGTCGTTCGTGGTTAAACTCAGCCTGGCCGTCCTTCCAGGCTCCATTTGACACCAGTGATACGTTGTGGTTTTAGGTGGATTTAACGGAGCCTATACTGTCTCGTTTTGACATACTGTGTGTGGTTCGGGACACCGTTGACCCTGTGGACGACGAACGTCTGGCGCGATTTGTGGTCGCCAGTCACATAAAAAACCACCCCAACGCACTGCCAGACGACGACGAAGACTTGACTACTGTGAGTACTACTACTACTATTGCTAGGATACTACTACTACTAGGATACTATTACTACTGTTTGGCAAGATTTGTGGTTTTCAGTCACATCAAAAGCCACCTCAGCTCTACACCAGACGACGTCACCTTGAGTACTACCGCTAGGATACCACCGCTACTGGGATACTACTAGTGCTACTACTGCTACTATAACTAATAGTCAGGGTTCCTACGGGTCAGGGAAACCTGGAAAAAATCTGGGAATTCGTGTGGTCAGGGAAAGGTCAGGGAAAAATATTATTTTTTGAAAAAGTCAGGGAAAAGTCAGCAAAAATGATCTTGGATCATGCAGACTGCAGATATCTGTGATTTTTTGCATCTCCAAATATTGAAAAGCAGGCCACTTTGTGGCTTCCATTGAACGTCCAAAAGCTAGACGTGTTTCAGCTGCAGGGGGGCAAAGCCCCTCTGACCCCCAACCAGAGCCTCTGTCATTTACATATTGCTCCATTAATACCGTTTCATTACTTAGTACTGTTTTTGACATTTGTGCGATAGGGTTATTGTTTCGATAAGGTCAGGGAAATTGTCGTTCCATGACTGGAAAAGTCAGGGAATTTTGCTACAGAAGACCTGTAGCAACCCTGAATGGTACTTATATTATATTTATTATCAAAATCGTACACCGAGTGCAGAAACATATGAAAAAGTAAGAAAAATGAGACAAAAACAAGCACCTAACTAACACAGATACAATCTTTGATCTGTCTGATACAGATATCATCGAATTCGGGCAAATAGAAACTACCTTCGCAAACACTAACTAGTTCAATTAGAACCTGAGTGACACTTATAAGCTCAGGACTAATACTGCTATGCCAAGTTTTGTAGATGCATGAAACAGATAACCTCATGAGATCAGCAATTGCGACGTTGAATCATAAACAACAAAACGCCACGTTTCGCCCAATGGGAGAAAACATACAACTAACAGAGACCCCGTGTTTAGCAACAAATCGCAACAGTAGGCCCTGTGGCCAGGACTGCAAGTATATCGATCCAGTCGGTTAACCAGGCCGACTTGGGCTGTATGCTAGCTTAATTGGGCTTCGCCTTCATCGGCTCAAAGTGCCGTCAAGGGGATGAGCTCCCTCGCAATGGACCTAGCTGTCTATGCTGAATCTTCTTCTTCTTCCTCTTGTCTTGTCAGAGCTACATGCCAAAGTCAAGATTTGGTGCCGTACTGTGCATGTCTCTGAAAAGTGATCAGAATATATAAATTGGGTTTATAAATTGGTCATCGGATTTTCACCTCAAACAAACTCGATCTTACTCTTTGGGCCCCGAATCACTGTGCAAAATTTCATCAAAATCAAATCAAAATTGTGGCCGTAGGAGTGTTTACAGATGGAAAGACAGAATGACGGAAGTGATTTCATAATCTGTCTCATGCTGTGCTATAGCAGTGGGACAGATAATTAGTCAATTAATCCTTATTGCCATTTCCATTCAGAATGCAGTGATCACAATTTTGGGGGCCAGAGTAGCAAATTGGGGGTAAAAGTATTTTTGGGTTTACACCTATAGCCACCCCCAAGCTGCATCCTTTAAGCTATCAACCGTTATTATGATTTCTTGGGCCTCCTTTCTGTGGTACTAGGACCTTCCCATTGAAAATGCAGTGTGGGAGTAAAAATTGGGGGAGAATAGTTAAAAGGTTGATTGGACTTACGCCCAAACAAACTGAATCTTACTTTTGGGGACCCGAACTACAGTGCAAAACTTCATCAAAATTGGATAAAAAGTGCATCCGCAGTAATGCTTATAGACAGACTGACAAATGTGATTTTATATTTTGTCCCGTGCTATATTCTGCCATTCACAGGTGATGCAGAACACTTTACATGCAGAGCCTGTGGACCAGGAACTATTGAAGAAATACATGATCTACGCTCGTGAGAAAACACACCCCAAACTGAACGACATGGATCAGGACAAAGTGGCCAAAATGTACTCTGACTTGCGCCGCGAGTCCATGGTTAGCACAGCTTTGTTGTTGACTTGCATTCCGTTGTTTTTTTTTTGTTATTTTTATAACTAGTAACAGTCAGAGTTTTTTGTACAAAGGTTAATGATAGTTGATTATGACTAAAGCTAGCAGGGCTAATTCCAAAGAAAGTGCATTTTTATGCCTCTGCCAACGTAGTGCCACCGGAGGCATTATGTTTTCGGAGTGTTCATGTGTCCGTCTGTGCGTGCATCCGTGTGTGCGTGGACGTTGAGCGCATATATCTCCAGAATAACTGAAGATATTGACAAGTGGTAAACGGTTGCGGACTACAGCCAGTGTTCTGATTACTGTTCATTACATTGAGTCCGTAACTCGTATGTTCGAGGCCCACTACTACTACTACTGGTGGCGTGGCGCAGCAGTAACTCGTTGTGTCCAATCAACAAAGTTAACCTGCGCCAGGCCGGATTAGTACTTGGATGGTTGACTGCCTGTGGGTATGAAAACCATCTCAGCATGTAACCAGTTGCCTAGGTCAACTCAGCCTTCCATCCCTCCAGGATAGGTAAATCGAGTACCAGCCTATCTGGCTGGGGTAAGGCAGGTAACACTACGTGATCCCATATGGCAGATGATGCTCCGTAGATCTGGAATCGCTTCCATTAAGAGCTACAGCACTATTTTTAACCTTTACTACAACCACTTCTACCACTGCTGCTACTACTGCTATCACTACTACTATTACTGTTGCCTCTATGCTTGTGGTTATTAGTCCGCCCAAAAGCGATAGCTTGCGGAGCGGACTTAAGTTTTACCCCTGATGTTTTTTTTATTTTTTATCCACTCGCGAAGTCTCCGAGATGCGTGGGCCGACCGGCGTGAAATTTTGCACGATGGTCAGTAATAGGCCCTATTTTATAATGCCGGTCCAAAATTTTGGGGCGCGGACTCAAAAAAA
>Ga0209671_1001944_pt1 | contig 18270 bp, 15 predicted proteins | sample WorMetHERISLAND2_2_FD_187401 | JGI IMG/M metagenome (GOLD analysis project Ga0209671, IMG submission 187401) | Marine gutless worms symbiont microbial communities from Max Planck institute for Marine Microbiology, Germany - Olavius geniculatus... | ecosystem: Host-associated > Annelida >...
CCCCACACCTTACCCCCCAGCCTTCCGCCCCCCTATTCCAAATTTCTGGATCCGCCACTGCTGTAAGCTGTATAGCAGCTAGCGGTTTCCTTCAGCACAGATTAATGTGCTAGCTCCAGAAAATCGACCGACAGTCAGCAAGTGCTGGCAACACAGCAAACACTACTAACTGGAAGCGATCGGTTAGCTCCACCCTCCTCAGAGAACAGTGTTGCCACCTGGCGAATACAACCGATTTAATACATGTATCCGCTGTGTGCACTGTTCAATTTAAAAAAAACTCCTGGACTTGAATAGCAACCCATAATATAGTCACTTGATCCATGGACCATTGGACCACGTCCCACCGGCCCACAGAACTCCACAAAAAAAACTGCTAATAAGATGTGGAGTTATAGGGTAGAAAATCGGAGATACAAACGAACAGATGCGTGAAAGCATAACCTCCATTAGCGGAGGACGGAAGAGTCTCGTTATATGCAGTAATTTTTCAATTAAGCCACATCTAGTCAAAAGAGCCAGGAAAATTCAATCATACAGTTTATATTATACGCATCATTTGTTGACGTCGGCCTGCGTTTAAACGAAAACGTTTTCATGCAGAGTATGTCGTCTTCACACGTCATACTGCAGACTGGCGTGAAGCAGCAACCGATTACACCCTATAGCCTACCTGGCAGTACCTGGACAGAGCCTGATGACACTCTGAGCCTGTGTCCACAAATCAATATCAAGCTGCTACAGCGCCTGAACACGGTTAGGGCTGGGCAAACCCTAATTTCACACTCACACTCCAACAACGAATATCGAACAAGTGATGACGACAGTCCAATGCCGACATGATATGCGGTCGTCCATCTAAATATACGTACTCGCCCACTGCACTACATAACCTTTTGAAGTGAAAATTGGCACACTGGTTAGTGATTACTCCTGTCATGTGAACGTTCACACCAGTTTACATTTTTCTACACTGTTTTTCAACCAAGAGCCATCGCCGAATCATCGCCGTGTGTGACAGACAAATAAGCCGGTGGACAAGCCGGCAGGCGACGTGGCTCGCGACCGCTAGCGAGAGCTGTTCATGCAGACAGACAGACACGCACGCAGACCCGAGTCGAATACAGACACGCTGCCTGATAATAAGGGTGGCTTATAGCTTGCACTTGCGCAGCGTAGTGAGCCAACAAAGAGCCGAGGAGACAATACCAAAGCAATTACTCTGGCAATAAAAAGTGCTGAAATAACTGTTACAGCTAACTGACCGAGTATCTGAGTATTCAGCACCTCTCTACAGCAAGGCAGTGACGTTCTCACCTAGCTCAGAGAGCAGATGTCTATAGTCAACCAACACGGTCACTGGCGACCCCCCCCGCTCTCCCCTACCGCCCCACTGAATCTTTAAAACACAGTTCCAGCCATTCATCTTCAGCTTGTTCTCAACCTGGAACTAAAGCGCCGGCGACGACGTTCATCCAACGTTAATTGAGTTAAGTTGTATTCAGGCCAAAATGCCGTCCACGTTTTTATGTACAAACACAAACAGTGACAGCCATTAACTCTAGATTTTAAATTTAAAGCACAAAAGCTAGAAGTGCACACAGTACAGTCACAAAAGACAGTATTCAAACTAAACAAAAATTCCTTAATTCTCAAATTTGAGGCCTCCGATTGCAAGATTCTTTAAACCTAAAAGGTTAAAACTCATACAGTTAAAATCTATGTTTGATGCTAAAAAAAATTTCATACGCAGGTTGTCTTGTGTCTTGGTCAATCTCAATTCAACAACCATTTCGTCACAATTTACTCCTTACTTTTTACACGCAAAAGCAGCTACTGCTTTCAGTGCATCTTAGCCACAACAACAACAACATGTCACAGTCAATAACATTATGCATTTCTAAATCCCGAATACTGGGATTGAGAATTCAATCCAGGGATTGCAATCACTGCCGGATACCAGCAGTCACTATGTGACTAAAATGTAAACAAATGAAGATGACATGCCGATATGTGTATTCCAGCGCACGAAAATATAGTGCGAGGTTCGAACCCCTATAATAATTTTTGCCATTCGGTGGGGAATGGTAGGGACAAATTTTCTTTTTTGTTATCAAATACTCCTTAGATTACTGTTAATATCTCTTTGTTGTGAATTATGTCCGGGTTGTATATTACAAAAAAACAGTACGAGCTCCCCACCGTGGTCAGCCACCTTGACGTGGTGGTGGGGCTTTGCTCCGATGACCCGAAAGATTTCTACAGTCTGGAAGATAGGAGCGTACTAAGAGCTGACCAAATACGTGAGAACATTTACTACACATTAGCAGTGCTTTTGTGCTGGTTTCGGCTTTACAGCAGACTACGGCTTTATAGCCGTTACTTGTAACCTTGTGGTTACATCTGGGGATGCGCATTGGGCGGAACTGATACAGCCTCAGCGCTGGGCAGGTGTAGAAGCCTGCCCACCCCGAAGGCAAGGCAAAATAGTACGAGCTGACTACTATACAGTCGTCTTTACTTTATATGCAGGTCCGTTATAAGCACACTTCGCTTATTTGCACGACGTGCGTCTAGTCCCATTTGAGTTTATGCTATGTCAGTGGCAGTCAGCTTATAAGCACCAGCCATATACGCACAATTCGGGCTATAAGCATGCACTCTTTCGGCCCCAGCGCCATGACTTACTTCAGTTATAAGCAACTTGGCTTACATGGTGCACATAAGACCACCTGTAGTCAGCCACTTAACCCTCACTGGGATGCTGGTGACGACGTCTAAACCCCAGAATTATGTGGGCAGTCATAGCTAGTGAGCTACAGTGCATTGCTCCACCCCAGCAGCATGCAGCATCATAATGAACTTCAAACGGCAGTCTGCAAGTTAGTAGTGCTAGGCCACCTGCTGTCTATGATAGTGATTGAGACCATGGACGGGCGGGCGGTGTGTAAACTGACACTACTAGAGTGACCATTATCAGCTGCTACATGCTAGCCTGATGTCTGCAAAGAAGATGAGTGAAGCAACTGTTTTTTGTGGCCTGGATAACCATCTATTGTAAGGCTACAGGTAAAAAGTGGATTGCGGATGTGCGGATGTCACAACAGCTAACTTGGTAATTAAGCTGTAATTTATTAGTTAAACCATCTCCTAACCCCATTCCTAACCCTAACCTTATCCCTAAGCCTAATCCTAACCCCAATCTTAACCCTATCCTTAACCATAGCTCTATCCCTGTTGTGACATCCGCAGATCAGCACATACGCCGATCCACTGTTTACCATCGTCCCTATTGTAACCATATGTTGTAAATGACTGCAATGGTCATATAAGCTGACTATGGTTAAATGCATGCTCCGCTTACATGTAAGTCAGCTTGTGGTCCCAAGGCCATGCATAAAAGAGGATTCAACTGTATTAGCAAAGGTTTGTAAATAGTAGTCTTAAAGATCCACGGTTATGGTCAAACTCACTTCTGAAATTTATGTAGATCAAAATTAGACATTTTACCTTGCATGTATAATATGTTGATTTAAGCTTTATAAAGGTTCTAAATCAATGCACAAATTGTAACATAATGCGGCATTACGTTACATTATGCCAAAAAAATTTATCTAGGTCAGTGACGAAAGTGATGTCACCGGGGAAATGCAGTCAGTGTTTACCAATTAATTTTATTATGTTTAATGACAAAAAATACTGTGTTGCATGGCAACTGTAGCAGTACATAGGTAGAAAGTATGATTTTATAATGCTTATGTTTTTATGCGTATTTTACGTTGACGATGTGTTCGCTCGGCGGTGTCATCAGCCTATTAACATGGCAGTTTGTTTTTTACAGCATTTACGTAGATCATCGATTTCAAAGATAATTTTCTTTGTGTTGACAAAACACAGGTCGCCGATATTACTATTAAAATTATCAGAAAATTATGCTGTATAGGAAAATGGATAAAATTTATATTTGTTAATTTTGGTGTCGATGGACCTTAAATGGTAGTGGTAATGGAAATGTGTAGCTCTGCATATGGTACATATAGCACCATATGCAGAGTTACAGAGGCGCTGTTAAATGTTAACAAGACTGTATATAAGCGAAGTCAACTGTATCCTCCTCACGCCTCGCGCCTCGAACTTTACCATGCTCGGTGTTATTTTCCATCTGCGGCGAACGAAAAAGTAAGCAAACGTGAGGCTATTTTCCATCCGCCATGGACGGAAAAAAAGCATGCGGACGCTATTTTCTGTCTGTGCGGACGAAAAAATAAGCAAGCCTTAGGCTATTTTCCGTCCACCACTAACTAAAAAGTAGACTATATGACGTTATTTTCCTTCCACCATGGACGTATGAAGATTGTGACTGATGGAAAATGACTGCTTAATTTTTGTGATTTTTTATATATATACACTGCCTTACGCATGCATTTAAGTAATGTGACGTTATGTACGAGACTATATACTAAAAAGTCTGTACCAAATGGCGTTTTGATTATATTAAACAATTCTTGTTGTGTTGTATTTTTAGTGTACTGCATTGCATTGCATTGCTGGATGTAAATAAACCATGTCTGTGAATTTAGCTTTGCTGTAGCATCCATAAGACGTTTGACGTTTTCAGCGTTAATGGCAGCAAAGCGGCGTGTGAGTAAAGCCAAAAAATAACAGATATTGCAAATAATAAACATGATTAAGCATCGAGAGTCAATAACAAAGAATGAGACAAAAACGTTTTTACAACAGTACAATGAGGCTGTGTATTATACCAAGAAATTATGTGTCATTTTCCATCAGTCAAAATCTTCAGACGTCCATGGTGGATGCAAAATAACGTCATGTAGTCTCCTTTTTAGTTAGTGGCGGACGGAAAATAGAAAATAGCCTCACGTTTGCTTAGTCTTCCGTCCCTGGGGACGGAAAATAGCGCTTGGAGCACATAGATTTCCGTCCGCACGGACGAAAAATAGCGTCTGCACGCTCTTTTTTCCGTCCGTGGCGAACGGAAAATAGCCTCACATTTGCTTAATTTTTCCGTCCACCGCGGACGGAAAATAACATCGATGCTTTACCATCGCACACATCGACACACGATCAACCACTATTTCCCTTCCGCAACACTTCACAGACGTTAAACTTGCAAGCACTGACCTTATTATCAGCAACGCTATTATCCGCAAAAAAATACTGTGAAGCATATTTGTACTAAATAAAATAAAAAGTAAACACACAATCATAAAAACATAGATGTGACCAAATAAACATAGATTACACAAGCAGTTGATCATAAACTTAAACACAGATATATACCTTTTAAAAAAGGTATATATCTGTGAACTTAAATGTCAAAAATGACACAAGAAAATAGTCTTTACTTTAGACTTGACTGTCGTTTGTGATCGTCCATCTTTTTGCTCAACCGTCAAATAAGTGTAATAAAACGATTAGTTCAATTAACATTATAAAAGTGTTTTCAGGGCCTATATTATTCGGGTGATGTGTGCAATATTAGTTTGTTAGCCTGTATGGGCATTTGATAGATATAAAAAAAATTGTGGAATATTTGTGCCAGCGATGACGTCATTACTTACGCTTGTGTCGTCTGCGTAGTTAACGCCAGTAGGTAAGTAGGTCTAGTAAGTAAACAGAATGCCTACTAAGGCTGCTAGTTATCAACTTATCAGACGCCGCACTTTAAAATTTACTGGGCAAAAAGTAAATATTACGTTCAAATAACGAACTGGAACCGTCGTTTGATCAACAATACTGATGTCAATGAGGATCTGATATGCCGATGACTTCCTTATTTTGCTGTGTGCTGCAATGCTAAATTCTGCATTTTTCAGTTGGTTGTCGCTTAGTCTTCTGTCGCCCAGATGACAGTAGACCGCTTATACAGTGCTCTCCAGACCTCCTAGCTGGATGAATAGAGGCGCTTTTTGACACAGACAAGAGTCAAACCCCTTGGGAAATGTTGGGCTATGTGCCTTCAGTTCAGTGAAAAAGAAATCCAACAAACGGCGTGCAGATAACAATGTAATCACAGAATGCACTGCTATCAAGAAGAACAAAATTCCGCAAAATAACAAACAGGATTATTCAAACACGTTCTAGTATACCAAACGTATGATACATTTTACTACCTGTATCACTCGTAACTGACATACACACGTAGAACGACAAACTGAAAAAAAACATCACTAACATCTTCTGATACAAAAACAAATCGTCACAATACACACACATTATTGTTACTACTAACGTTACTATAATTATCAAAGCTTAGTGCAAAACAGAAATATGTGCGTAAGAATGGCATTAGTATAATGTGCAACAAACGTAGAAAACTATGAACAGTTCACGTACATTTTACGCAAGAACAAGTACTGCTGCATAGGCCTACAGTAACCAATGCAACAAAAACAACAGTGCAGACGTTAGCGTTAGCAATTGAAAAGTTACTGCAAACCAACTTAACATCTAAGTATGGTGTCTACCATGTTTATGTAAATGGGCCAGTCCGTATGACCTTAATGGCATTCCACGTAATTCTCAAAAACAAAGCACAACCACTAAAGCAGTTAGAAATAGTATAACATGCCATAAAAAATAGACACTTACTCTCAGTTCAGCACAAAAAATGAGAGCAAAAGACACAGGCCTGAATTTTATCGTCACGGACTTGATTTGAAACTACAAAAATCGTATTTACAAATTACCGACAGCACTAATGTTACTATAGACGTCAAGATCTGTACATCAACGAGTATCTGCATTGCTTTACATTGCTGATAACCAGAACAAAACCAATATAGCGATCAATGTCAGTTAAATTCAGTGATTTCAGTAGCTTCAACTGACAATCAGTCTCAGAAAAGTGTTTACAGATGTGAACACAGAGGCAGGGTGTACATGTTATTACTACTATCATTAGAATCATCCATTTCGTACGACACATAGAGAACAAATATAGTATAAATAGTGCAGCAGAAATATTTTTATGTTAGGCTCGACCTTCAGTTTCTCCACTCTGTAAAAAGAAAACTGAAGGACAATGTTTTTAACTTGTTTATTCACCACTCAGGCAGAAGACAAATACAAATACAAATACAGAATAAAAAAAAAGTACAATACCACTACCGACAGTACCAGATATATATATATAGACAAGACGAGAGAGAACAAATACTAATATAGGTCTACATAACATAACAATTTTCTTTCACTTTCAAAGACGGAGCACAGAACAGTAACGATATACACAACCAATAACGTAGGTTACTAAGGGCTTTTGACAGTCAAGCAGAAACAGCAGCACAAATAGAGCAGGTAATAGTAATTCGTTTAAGCACAAATGCCAGCACCACACAGATGGACTCTTGCTATATGCACAAACATCACAGCATATGTAGTAATATCAATGTTTTAACTGAAGAGGGGAGGAAGGTGCAAATTTAAATAATTCATTTATTCATTCATTACAAATGAATACAACAGAAGTTTGTGCTTTTTTGTGGTAACATAAACAGCAGTAAGTCTACAATATTACTTGATACATGTGTTGAGGCCATGGGCCAACTTTTCGAAACTTTCCTAAGACATTTTCCAAAGATCTTCCTATGTCAGATGATTTAGGAATTCCAAAGAAGTCTTCTTATCCGAATTTTTGACAGCTTTCTTTGCGTTTCCAAAGAACTTCATCTTTTCTTATCTTCCTAAACTAGTTCAACCAATCAGATGCGCTTATGCCGACCATGTGACGTAATCAAAACTTTTTAGGAAAACTTCTTTGGAAAACTTTTTATCTTAGCACGTCCGCGGGAAATGCATTTTACACACCACTTCGTTTTCTAAGTTGACCAAACGTCAATTTCCTTTACTTACTCATTGTTGATTTTACCGAAGCGTTACGCAAATAACCTATGACGTCACATATGATGTCTAAGCTAAGTGTCAACACTGTACTTTTTTTGCAAATTTTGTTTTATTACACAGCTTTCTCCCTGTAGGACAAGGTTAGCGCTTTCCTACATATTTGCCTAAACTCTTCCTAAGTAGTTTCCAAAGAAGTTTTGAATATCCGCATACTTTCTTTGAAAAAGAATTCTTCCAAAGACCTTCCTAAGAAGTTTTGAAAATTTGACCCCAGAGGTCTGATCCCACTCTCTAGGCAATCACTTCTTAGTTGTAGGCCTTCAACTGCCCTCCCAGCAGCAGAGCATCACCACCTTTTGGCCAGCATCAAACTGTATTGTACGGAGGCACATGTATGAGAACAAGCTGCTTAAATGCACAGTCAAACCTGTGACCTCATAACTGCAAATTCAACAACAGACTGCCATGCTATGATGCTACTAGTTCTCAATATCTTCAAAGTAGGTCAAAAGAACAGAATACGTAATGCCACAGAAGGGTCAAACAAATCAAAATCAAACAACTAGTTAAAGGCAATTGACACATTCAACAAACAATTATATCACACACAGTTCTAAACACTAATGAGACTTTACAGACACAGACTCTATACACACAATTCACAGACAATCAAACAGCCTATAGCTAACTAACCACATCAGGGTCGGTTTCTGGCTATCAACCAATCAGTGGACTAAGTTAAAGCCAAAAGTGGAGAAAAATAAGAGCCGACACAGAAAACTGTCAAAGTGTCAGTTGAGGTCTAATATTGCGTATTCAGTATTTTATGTTGATATCATCTCCAAACAGAAGTACACTTTCCAGGCAGACAAGAATATGCTAGCATGCAACAGCATCCCACTTCAAGCACAGAATAATTTTGTTAAGAAGGTGTCTATATGTTGCTTACAGAGAGTTTACATGTGCAACTGTTACACAGAGCTGCACATGTAGACTCTCTGTAAGCAACAGAACTGCTCAGAAATGCATCCAAAGTTGAACCTTCAGTCAATGTCAGCTAGCTAACTACTCATATAACAACCATAACAACCAGAAACTGACCCTTACACACACTACAGACACACTGGCTTATGTTACAAGGAAACTGGGTCATACGATACTAGTTACGTAACAACAAGTATAAGTCTATGAAGTTCAATGATTTCCAGGTCAGAAAAATACGGTGTGAAAGTCCCAGCATGAACAGTAATAACGTATGCAGTGCAGTTGTTGCAGTCAAGAAAAACCATGGAAAAAATGACAATATTTACCCCTTAATGAATGAACACACTTGGATTCCACAATAAACTTAGATTATGAACTGTTACGGCAGTAATTCTTATAGGTGATGCGAAAAGACCTGTCTGTAGTCCAGTTAACAGTATCAGTGCATTACAATATATAACATACACTTTATAACTGGCTTAGGCTGCGTTCACACAGACACGAGTACGAGTATGTGTAAGTATCCGGGTTTCCGTTTATGGCACGTAAAAGCTTCACTCGTGCGAGTGGAGTGTTCACGGTCACTTGTACAAGCACATAACGCATGTCGGTCATATTGAAAATTCGCAGTGAAATCAAATCGAGGAAATGCTTTGCCATTAAAACAACAATATTCCACTATAAAGTTACTATTTTTACAAACAGCACATCTCTAACGATGAATAATTTGCAATGACGTCAGTTCTGACGTCAAATATGCGCCATAGCTTATGTACATTACATTATTGATATTTACGTCTAGCTTAATTCGCACGGGTTGTATAAAAACATGACCTGCACAGAAACTACTAGTACGAGTAACCCGTACTCGTATGTATGTGAACGACTGCCATTGAAATACATGCAAACTCGTGTTTGCAAGAACTCATATACGGGAACCCGTAAAGTGCCAGACTTGTACTCGTGTTTATGTGAACGCAGCCTTACAAAGACAACAACAACAGTAACAAGTGATCAGAGTCATTCAAAACAAGACAAAATGACTGATTGGTGCTGCTAATTGGTGAATCATAAAAAGGCAATTGCAAGTTTTGGCTAGGGGTTCAACCCCCAAATTGCCCCTTCCCCTTGGTTCAGGAACCACATCTAAAACAACATGTAGTTACATGTTGTTACATTGTTACATGTGGAATCCACCAGTGTACCTGCCAGATGAAATATAACTCAATTGAACAGTTCAAGCAGGATGCACAAGTGTGACAGATGACAGACCACGGCACAGAAAAACTGGTATCCATAGACAAAACTGCTTGTGCTGGAGCAAATCTGCCTAACAATTGAAAACTTAAAAAAAAATCTCAACAAGAGATATCAAAATGCACCACAAATGCTAAGAATTGGGCAAATCTAAAAAGGTGTCATAAGATTTTAATTCTTCAAATGAAATCGATTCTTCCTTTTCAAGGATGGTGCAAAATTTCATGAAAAACTATTCATAATTCTTTCAACAATAGCACAAAAAATTATACAAAAATCAAATGAATACATTAACTGCTTTGCTTGCAGGAGGCAAAAAATAATTATAACAAAAATCACAAATTAAAACCAAAATCATTACTATTATCAATAATCTAAATTAGCACTTACGTCAACAAAAAAAACAGCGTAAAATGTGGTATAGAACAAGGTCTTGCAGAAGGCTGCTTAGGTCTAAGTGTCAATGCTATCAAATCAGCACAGTAACATGTTTACAGATGTATCTTGGATCCACGAAAAAAGCCAGATTTGACCCCCAACAGTATTAAAACCCAGAAAAACCTGTTACAATAAAGCTCATTAACTCTACAAAAAAACACAATAATGACCAATGCATAATGTCAATGGCTGGCCAAAAATTTCCTAAAATTACAACAGTGTCAGCACAACACTGTTGTTCAGCGATACATGATCACGCCTGACGATATAGCCGAGATCTCTTGGTTTAATCAGATTCAAGAGATGTGCTGATGTCAACTTCTAATACACATCTCAAACGCAGATCACAAGAAAACCACACAGCCCAACACTACAAGAGTGTTGCTTTAACAAACAGAAAAAAGCCCATCACTTGGCCTTTGCCATAACAAGACCACTAACCCTCCTTACATGCTTGTTCAATTGCACTATGCTGTAAAACCCGGTCAGTTTTGAAACATATTGCTGGCAATTTCTTTTATCCAATTTATGCAAATGGGCAAAATAACATGATTATATCCAGGAGACATGTGGAACATCAGCCCATTAGAGCTAGATCAATTAACATGTGAGCAAAGATAGCGATGAATTTCTAGAGTCCGTACTTTGAAAACGTATTCACCAGAGGGAGCCACAACTGTTTCACCATCAAACCACCCTCAACACACTTATTCTATGGTCGTTTGTTTGGTCATGCTTGAGTGCACAGGTAGAGTTATCAACCCGTTATACCACCGCAGACATAGTGCTAGAGGCACTAGTACAAGTGCAACTGTAAAAGAAGTAGAAGGTAATCATTTTGACTAAATCGCTGCATGGTCTCCAGTGATGGAAACCCTGCTTGCATTGCTGTCCCATATTAGATGCCATTTCCCAATCTACAACAAAACTAAGAGTGGTTTCAATTTCAGAAGGAAATAAGCCTACCAAACAAATAACTAACCTGAGATCAATACTCATAACTATCAAAATCACATGCAACACACGGCATGGTTGGATCAATGTTATTTCCAATCAATATACCACCAGGCACCAATGTCCAACATATGGAGTGTTTCAAAAGTCTGCTGCATTTTCGTGTTTTGTTTACAAACTAATATAGCAGTGAAAATGGCAAAACTATACAAAATAGTCCTGCCACACAAAAGGGTGTTATGTATGGCACATATTTAAACAGCCATCACACATTTCCCGTACCAATACACATCTGCCAAAATTAATGACAACTAGTCGACAGCTGTAAAAGTTATGGACGAACACAAGCAGAACTTTTTTTGAGACACAGTGTAGAACAATTACAACTACAGTTAATCTCAGTTGCCTACCATGAACAATGCAAATATTGCAACATCGTTAAATACTGTTACTGTGATACGTGGAAACTTCTTTGGTACGCTACAGTGATTAGTTCAACCAACCTGCACTCAAGCAGCCCTAGCTAGTGGTGCAAAAACACAAAATGATGTTAAAAGCACTGGAACTGAGTCACCATGTTGGGTCCTGTTTTCTAGGTCAGTAGGTCATCAAATAAAGCCTCAAGAATCTGTAGAACTAGTATGCCAATGCACACATTACTACAATTGTGAGAAAAATAAACAAATTGTGCTTACTTACTAATTATGTGTTACATATCTGAAAAAGACATCACATGCTACATGCAGTCAGAATCACTAGGTTAGCGGATTAGTATCTGGGTCAAGTTACATTAATCTGGGCCAGTTCCAGTGCTGTGTTAGCAGCAATCAAACATATATAAATATCAGTGTTTCAATATGTGCACTTTAATGCCACAGAATTAGTCATAAATTCCAATTAGGAGAAGTGCAAATGAGTGCAAACAACAAGCTTATGTTATCAACCTGTACTTCAAAACTGCATCAGAACACTGAAATTATACATTCTTAAAGGATTCAACGGTTCACTAACCAGCATTGAGAAAACTCTAATTACAATCACTTATTTTACTCCTCGCGCGCTACGTACCTAATGCAGCAAAGAGGAGTATATAAGATCAGTGTAATATTGAGGACCGACCGACCTCTGTTCCTGGAAGAGCCTTCCTGGAAAAACTTCAAACGGCCATATCTCCATAATGGTGCTAGATAGACACCTGGTCACTATGGACAAGACCATACATCTACCTAGCACCATTATGGAGGTATGGCGCCTCAAAGATAATGGGGTCACGAGTTTGACCTTTTGGGGTCACGTGACGTGATGATGTCAGTTGCACGGTTGATGCTGTCGGCACCACTATTTGCAGTGTGACAAGAAAGAAACTAAAAAGCAGTTCAAAGAATACAGAAGAAAATAATGCATGCAAGGAATACATTAGATTGGACACAATCTAAAATATTTCTTGTGTAAGTACACCTTTTCTTGTGTAGGTGTTCTGACACATGTAAGATTCAAAATCTCTCCCACTGTCTTCCCCAGCGGCCTGTATAACGTTTTCGTTGCTAGCTATCAGTCCACATCATTACAAGCATCCAGTTACTAAATTATCATCAGAGCTGTAAAACTCACATGAACAATTGTTTAAAAATTTCAATGATTAATAGAATTTCATTCTATTGCATTGTCAGGCTGGTCCTCATCAGTAAACTCGTGGTAATAGGCGACACAATCTGCATTCGACACAGAAACCACCGGCGTCGTGGCAGAGCGAAGGGCAGTCACCCACTGCAAATAATGTGCTATCCGAAAAATGACTTCTTGTCCAAAAATTGTTGTCCAACGATGAAAGATTTGTAGCCAAAAAACCGCAAATTCAGTGGCAAATTGAAATTTTGAACACCTATAGTCCCTTCTGTTGAAAATTTGCAGCTGTCTGATCAAAAATTGCAACTTCTGGCCCCAACTACTCTTTTGAGTCACGATGCTGCCGATACAAACATTGTGCAGTTAATGGCATACATTGCCAGCTGGCTGGTGTGAGTACGAGGGGAGCTGTGGTTGTTGTTGTTGTTGTTTGCTATGCACAGAGGAAGTCCAGCATCTCACTGAGCAGCTTGTGCAGAGTAACTCTACCGCCATGCTTCACTCCCAGCCAGAACTCCTTGGCCAGCAGCTTCTTCTGGGTCAGCAGCGGCAGCAGCAGCAGCAGGTCACAGATACGACGATTTGCCAGCGTCGGACCACTGCACTGACTGATCAGATGATCTAGTAGGGTGTCCTGGACATGGTCTCTTAGCTGCTGGACCAACTCACTGTGCCGTAGGTTTATGTCTGCACACATGCCATGCAACTACAACACTACTACTACTACTACTACTACTACTACTACTACACACTACATGCTACTACTTCTCCAGAGAAACTCTAGATCATAACAGAACTCCTAAAGGTGAACTTTAGCTGACTGCCAAAGAAGGACTACAGTTGCATGTTGCACAAAGCACTGAAGTTACTGAACTAATTGGACCAATTCTACACACAGCAAGACACAAGTAAAGCTCTGATAATGCAAACAGGAATGCGCAACAGCGATGCACCATCGTATGCTAGTGATGCGTAGACTTCATACATAGATCTCATCCGTACGGTTTTTGGCTAGTTTCACAGAAGGCCCAGTAAAACATAATCATTCACCAGATGGCGCCAGATGCCCTACGGCCCTAAGCTTATAGTGTCTTATTTGTACTCACCAGATGGTGCCACTATCTCGCTCTGGCAACGCCATATCGGCTGCCGGCTGGATGTCGCAGAATTTCCCTACCCCCTCTCATTTAGCACCCTTGTTTAGGGTGACCCCCTTTGAATTTATGGAAAAGCTTTACGGTTCATGAAACTAGAGTCTTCCGCGCAGACGATGGTGAAGATCTGGTGATCATAGCTTGCACCGCTTTTGACTGATCCACCCGTGTGACGAACAGATGGAAAGACAGACAGATGGATGGACAAACGGACGGACAGAACTGCGATGGCTAAAAGGCGCTACAGCAGTAAAAAACATATGATGCCAGAGTGACAGTTTACCGGGATTCAAGAGCAGGATGGTTTTGAGAAGAATGTATTCTTCAGTCGTCACCATCATCTTTGTCATTTTCTGCGCCAGTTTCCGGGTCACGAAGTCCAGGCTGGAAGGGATTCCAAACTTCTTGGACTCAGTCTCAGAACACTTGAAGTCATCAGCAAACACGATGGATCCCTCGTATGGTGTACTGCGGAAAGCTTCATTGAAACAGATGATATCAAGCCACGTGCTCTGCAGCAAGTTCATCTGATCAGGCAGAGGCAATGACAGAAACCCTGCAACAACCGAAGATGTTGTAGTAGTAGTAGTAGTGGTCATTTGTAGTAGTCATTTGTTAGAGTGGTAGTACTTGAAAAAGATCTAGCTACATGACGAATGATCGGTGGAGTACTTAGCAGCAGCAGAAGTAGTACAGCAGATGAAAAAGATGATGTCAAACCATGTGTTCTCTAGCAAATTCATCACAAAAGACAGTGCAAGATAGCAATATTTCAGCTAGCCCACTGATTTCTTTTGGCCTGACCCATTTTCCTGCTCAAAATCCAGGCTACAGCAACCCAATCCATTTCATTCAGTCTATACCAGCTGGATTTTTACTAGAATTATTTTTAAAATCAGAAATTCCTACATTACGTCAGTACTGGGCTGACATTTTCTCTTCTGCATTAAAAAGATAAGCAGACTCTCGATCAAGGAAAGCATTATAAAAGCAAGAATGAACAACATAATCTGATGTCACATCAACAGCATGCCAGAGCATCTGAATGAGAAGACTGGATGGTTTACCAGGGACTTGTTTTGCCCAGCCGATAGTAGCCACAAGTTCACGGTCAGCAAGGTCAGACAACGTCGCCATTAGTTTGAAATCATCATCAGCCAATGAGCGATCAGGCAACGCAAAAACTTTCTCCGGCTCAATTGACATCAGAGCTGGCAACATCTTTATGTCTACATCATAATCAAACAATCATACAATTACTTAATGACTTAATGAATCAATTGTCATTACAACAAAGACACTAGAATTTTATGCTAAGGGTGCAGTGCAATGTAAGACTAAAAATAAAGTATTCAAACTAAAAAAACTCACAGAACGAAACAAATCAATCAGTAAAATGATCGACTAACAAATGAATCTAAGAATTTTACTACTAGGCAGAATTTTGCTAATACAACTAAAGCAAAGATGAAAAAACCTGGTTCAAAGCAAGTTACTAAATTTATTACCATCATGTTTTAATTAGAGCTGACAAAATTAATGATTAATCATGGAACTGATTGACAGCAGATTTTAACTGAGACACAACTCATATTAAAAGTTTTATGATGCACAATGATATTCAAGTAAAGAGATAAGATGACTGGAGTAGGACCTGCAAAGTCGGCAGTGAGCAGCGAGTAGTTTGAGGTAATTCCCAGAGGTAGATAATCCCCACTGCGACGATACTTCTGACGACCTCCACGCACTCTGTCCAGCCGAACTCCTGCGCAGACCAGCGGTCCAGCATACACAATTATACACACCACCATATGCACACTTCCAGTGGCAATGTTGCTAAGTGGGCGGGGGACAAGGAGTTGCAGTTGTCCAACAACAGCTACAAATGTCTGACATTAGATTTTAGGTGCTCTAAATTTCAACTCTGCCTCCAAATTCTCAGAAATAGGGGATTTTTAAGCTAAAATTTTGTATCTTCGAAAGAACATTTTTTGACAAGAATACAATTTTCAGACAAGGTACAATTGCCCTTGCTACAACACCACTGCAAATTTTAAGTAAGTCAATAGCAGTGCTTCATTTCTGTCAATAGTAAATATCAGTAGTGCTATGACGTGCATGACAATGATGTACAGGTCATCTGAGCTAGCTGCTAAGCTACCATGTGCTCAGGTTAACTCACCTCCTACCTTCAGTGGGATAGGAAACGAGTAGTAGATGCCTAGTGCGGCTGATTCGGGCAGATATGTCTGCTTGCTGCACAAATGGTTCAACTGTTCACTAAGTTCCACTAATGCAGGCAACGAACGTCAAATGGCTGCATAATCATTTGCTCACATCAGTTATGAGTTCTAGTGATGGGCAAACAGCAAAAACGTCTAAAGACCTTTCAAGGTCACACAGTACTACCGACCTTCCTTCAGCATGCCGACGGCAAGACATTTCTGAAACCGACAAGCCTGACATGCCTTGCGACGTCGCTTTGTGATTTCACAGCCACCGAAAGCTGGGCATGTGTACTCAATGTTGCCTGCCACAGCCACAGCATGCATCACCCACCACCACTGTATGTGTAGTACAAGCAAAAGTAGTATTGTAGTAGTAGTAGTCGTCGTAGTAGTTGTAGTAGTAGTAGTCGTCGTAGTAGTAGTCGTAGTTGTAGTTGTAGCTGTAGTCATAGTCGTAGCCGTAGCAGTAGCTGTAGTCGTAGTAGGTAGTAGTAGCAGCAGTAGTAGGTAGTAGGTAGTAGCAGCAGCAGCAGCAGCAGTAGCAGCAGCAGTAGTAGGAGTAGTAGGTAGTAATAGTAGTAGTAGTAGGTAGTAATAGCAGTAGTAGTAGCAGCAGCAGCAGCAGCAGCAGTAGTAGCAGCAGCAGTAGTAGTAGTAGTAGCAGTAGTAGTAGTAGTAGTAGTAGTAGTAGTCAACCAACCACCAGCATACATGTACTGTGGTACAACAAACCAGTGGCATTGCGGGTTTAAAAAAGTAGGAGAGGCAGAAGTTGCAATTTTCCAACAGACAGTTGCAAATTTCCGACAGCAGATTATGGGTGCTCAAAATTTCAACTTTCCTCCTGAATTTTCCCAAAATGGGTTTTTAAGCACGAACTGTACATATTTAGACAAAAAAAAATTCAGACAAGAAGAGTTCTCGACAATTTTCTGACAGCCAAAAATTTAGAATGGGCAATGGCCTCCACAGACCCCTCTACCGATACAAGCAAAGTTCATTCACTGTAGAAGCAGTAAGGCAACAGTATTGCAGCAGTATTGCCATAGAAGCAGTATCAGTATTTCACCAACCACCAGCATACAAGTTATCATGTACTACAAAAACAGCAAAGTTCATTCATCTAGTGCCGGGGACCTAAGCAGAACTCTGGCAGCAAATTCTATTGTGATGAGGAATTTCTGCCTAAGCTCAAAGCAGCTACTGGGTGCATAATTTACTCCAGTTACTTATTTCCAAGAAGAAAAGCCCAGCTAACGCAAAAGGAAAGTTAAGGGAACGCACGACAGCGGTGCATGTTTGAAGGCCCACTGCACACAAAATCTAAGCTCACCGATCTCAGCAATTGACATTGGACACAATAATTTTCATTCATTCACTCGCATACGCCAAGTGGCGCTACAAGTCTCGTGCCACTGAGCACTGTTGTTCAAGCAGCTAAAAGCACGCATTTCAAAGTAAAGACCCGTCTTTGATGCTTTTGTGCGCAGGCCTCCTTGAACATAGGGAGTCGTGACCTGGACCATTGAAATTTATGGTTAATGCTAAAAATTGCACTCACAGATTATCCTGGTCTATCTTTAGTGATTTTGGCGCAATTTGCTTGAGTCCTGCAGCCCAAAATCGCCAAAAAATCCATAAAAACCCCTATTTTAGTGTTGAAGGTCATTCAAGGTTATTGCTCTCGGTGTCAATCTCGGTGTCAAGCCTGTGTTGGACTTCTTATTAGTGATTAATAGTAAGTAACCTAGACCCTATCC
>Ga0209671_1001946_pt1 | contig 18258 bp, 15 predicted proteins | sample WorMetHERISLAND2_2_FD_187401 | JGI IMG/M metagenome (GOLD analysis project Ga0209671, IMG submission 187401) | Marine gutless worms symbiont microbial communities from Max Planck institute for Marine Microbiology, Germany - Olavius geniculatus... | ecosystem: Host-associated > Annelida >...
CATTAAAATACATATTTACTATGAAATACATTAAAACATAATTCATGGTGACAAACAACTGTGACTCTAAAGTGGGATATAAACTGCGATCAAAACCCTGGGCTATGCCCACTCCAATAAAATATTCTATGAAAGTCTGTTTATATATTTTTGCGCAATGTCGCAGACAAACAGAGTAATGAACTGACCGAGCGTAAAAAGTTCCCAGACGAGCACACCAAACGACCAGCTGTCAAGACACAGATAAAAGTAAGTAAGCAAGTAAGTAAACATACGGTGTGCATAAAAGCCAGCTAAGTTTGCTTAATTTGCCACATTTTACCAAAGTTAACAGTCACCAAAGATTTCTAAAACATGAGCTAGTCGGTGATTTCTGAATTCAGTCCATCAGAGAGAATGAAACTAAAGAGAAAAAACCTGGAGAAGAGATAATATAAAGAGATGTGGCAGAGCACTGAACCAAACCAAATCACCAGCCCACATCTTATTATGCAGACATCCTAACGGAATACATTACTGATCTTGCCCATCCATCCGTCTGTCTCATAAGGGTTCCTAACTCAAAAACAAAAACTGTTGTGAATGTTGCCCAAGGCAGAAGCAAACAGTGTGCCAAACAGAACAGTAAAGCATAGCATATATCACATTATAGATCTACACTGCATCTCTGAGAAAAAACAGCAGTCCTTTCATTGGTGCAATATCGCCATTTCCTATCATAATTCATAAAAAACACATCCACAAAACCAAAACTTTGCAACAAGCAGATTTTCCAACACAATTAACACAATCAGATATTTTTTTCTAAGACACCACGCACAACAGTTACAAATGTGAGTGGCAATAGAAATAGTTGAATACAAACACGTCACTCTTGGTCGTGTAGACTTTGTGAGTGAGAGATTCAATTGCCATCCACTTGACCGGCACGGGAGCCTGCTCAAAGCACATGTTACAGTGTGACACAATAACGTCAACAATCTCACTGGTCAGTTCCCACTGTTAACTTTTAACCTTATTTCTCAAACTTTTTGCAACACTCTTCCCACGCCACATAATAAAGAAATACAAGACTTAATAATATGACAATGCAATGCACTAAACTTGATATGAAGATCATGATTATACTGCTAAACAGTGGGTGTTGCCCCAAATATAACAGTAACAATAAACAACTTTTTTCCCAACAAGCTAATTAAACTTCTCTCACAATGTTAATTTCACTTATATTCCAAAGTTTTCCAGTCACGTGATCACAATCTGTACAAAATGCAGAGATGTGAAAACTATTAAAAAAAACCAAGCGCACATCAGATGTCTTGTGGTACTCGGTGTATTTGACATCCTTCGCGAGTCCAAAGTCGCATATCTTAACAACGTTGTCCTCTGCCAACAGCACATTTCTAGCAGCCAGATCCCGATGTATGAACTGCAAAACAACACCAATTAAACACACATTTCACTGTTTGAATTGCACATAAACATTTGCTCCTCAGCTTCCGTTTAGCCAGCCTGCAAAAGCAAACCATGGGCAACTGCTGCAACAGAACATTTACAGGCTAGCTGAGTTTTCTGTGATTGAGCTAGCTGCATCAAGGCACTGAATTAAAAATGTGCAATATATAGCGTGCAAACATACATCGGCGACCTGTCAAAGTTATGCCGAGTTAGACTGGCTTCCCAAAACACTAACTTTTAGCACTGCCACAGATTTTTACAGGCTGGATGAATTTCCTCTTGCCAAACCAACAACGCCAAAAACCGAAAAGATGATCTTATTATAGCAGATTAGACAAAACAACTGTACATATTCAAACAGTAACAGGTTGACAACTCTCAACCACTGTGAAATTCCTTGACGTTGCATAGACACTTACGACAATCTAATCAATGTTGCAGCTACAAATGTGATGCCGAAATATAGCTGCTATGACTGTATGATAATGCAATGCAATTTTCCAAAAATGATCCAACAGAAACATTACGCTAACACCTGCTAACAAATGTTCTCGTGCTGCCGAAAATATGAGTTAACAACAGACATTTTTTCCCCTGACAATTTCCATCACTTAGCCAACTCCATGCCTTATGAGTGATAACTGTCAAAAAGTCCCCACCATTTGCATGTTTTCCAGAAAGCACTAACTATGAATGTACTCACAGGTTGAAAAAGTAACCAACAAGTGATGTAAGATCATCAAATTACAACCTTTTTAGTTGACTGGTTAAAATTATCCAACCTCTGCTGCTTTCGTCTATGATTACTTATTGTCAGCTGCAGCACTGACACCTGAGAGATGGTCATTCTGGCAAAGGCAGCAGCAGTTGCAAAAATGTCAACATATTAATTAAAAAGGTTGAAACCTGACGAATTTATGTCACTTATTTCATAAACCTATGGTACATAGACCTCCTATCTATCTCTCACTACAATGTCTGGAGTGTTTATTGTTTCTCTCACTCCACTCAAGCATGACGACTGACAGCATCTCACATTTGTACGTATATATCACACGTGCATCCAGGCCAGAGCACAGCCATGATGATAAAATAAGTAGTTTCTTTCAACGCAGTCTACTGTATATTATGCCTCGGTACAAATGCATAATACACTGTAGACCGTGTTGAAACATAGACTCACTACCAACAAAACTCACATTCCGGGAAGCGAGGTACTCCATGCCGCGTGCAATCTGAAACGCGAAGCAGACAAGGTCGCTAGTGGTGAGGCAAAGTGAATCAGAGCTGACTGAGCAGCTTGCAGCAGCAGCCTGTGATGATGACTTCGGCTTGTCATGCAGTGAGTTGACGTAGTCGTTGGTCACTGCCTGGTGACCTGTGACCAACGGCTTTCCACTGCTGGTAGAGTCCAAAGAGTCAATAAAGCCACTTCGGTTTTTCACCAGATAGTTGCGCAGACATCCGTGGGCACAGTACTCGACAATCACATACAGCGCTCCTACACCAATGTACCAATCGTCAGCCTCATCATCCAGGGATGGCAGGTTTCTGCCAAAATCAGTGGCCACTTTCTGCCACTTCAAACTGCGATGTTCATTTTAAAATTCATTTTCAAACAAAAACATTCGCACCATTCGGTAACAAAGTTACAATTCTGTTATAAATGGTGAATTTTGTTTCTGAGGTGTTATATTATGGTAAAGTTTTGCACGTTAATCTACTTACACTATGAAAATTCATACAATGCGAACTTTTGAGTACCTTTCGGAATACGCTGGACTGTGGGTTTAAACCAGGTTTTTGCTGATTTAAACCAGTTTCAATCATTTGAGTGGCAGAAACGAAATGAAACAGCATTTCCAATACTCAATGTTCATCACTCTACTAATCATGGTGCACTGTAAAAACAAGAACTGTTAGATAGCGTAACAACTACAATCGCATAAAAAGATTTTACAAACCGACTGATATTTCCGAAGTGATGGCACCAAGAAGATTGAGAATATTCAAGTGAGATCCAATGTGTATGAGAATTTTGAGTTCCGACATTAATGACCGTAGCTGCTCGCGATCACCGATGTCTGCATCGACAATACTCAACATTAATGAATGATTACACTACCATGACGACAGCAAAGATGTCACAATAATGCATCCCATATACGAAATGCCAAAAAGTTTAAAGGTTGCTGTCTACAGCTCATCGTGGAAACCCACCTCAGAGCTTTACTGATCACATGCAGTGTTACCTGCCACAAGCAAAAGTGCCACACATGCTAGTACTCGACTTATCTATGCTGGAAAGATGAAAAGCTAAGTTGACTATAAGACTTTTGTTTTTTTTTTTGTTTTTTTTGTTTTGTTTTGTTTTGTTTTTCTTACGACTCGGCCATCAAGAAATATCTACATGGAAAGGCCGATGCCCCAAACACCAGGCTGGAGATGTAATCTGGTCACTGAAAGCCTGCTACAAAGCCACAGAAGTTAGCATGCTTAACCACAAACTGGTGAATTCTGATAGTATATATGGAGACAAACCTTTTGTGTATCAGAAAAATTAATCTCAAAGCATACATGCAAGTAATCCTGAAACACAAGTAATAGTGATGACACACTGGCCAGTTTATCGCACCTATTTCTGGTACCAGTCGACTGGTACCAGAAACTGATCAGTGCATCATACTTTTCTGGCACCAGATTTTTCTGGTGCCAGAAATCAGCGCCCGATAGAGCATGTTCAATTTTGTGCCGGAAACCGGCTGGAAAGCTAAACTGTGATTGGTCAGTCTGAGCATAGTTTTAGTTTTAGACAAACAAGCCTATGCAGAACAGATGGGTGGATAGCCAAGACCCATATTAGAATGGCCATACGATAAAAGCTAGCACAGTTCGTTTGTTTGTAAACAAAGATGAAAGATGAAGTGGAGTGATGAAAACATTTTTCAACTCACAGAACAGTATGAAAAAATGAATTTCTGTATAAAATTCTCAAAGTCAGAATCCATCTTTGTTGCGTCTGCCGATATCATTTGCTGGCGAAGTGCGTCATAGTTTCTGGCACCAGACAACTGGCGCCTGTTTCCGGTGCCACAAACTGGCGCCGTAAACAGGCGCCAGAAAATGGTCAGTGTGTCATCAACTTAACTATGAGCCCAGTCCCATCCACTAAGCGTTCAAGCTAAGCAAGCACTGTGCTAGTTAGGCACAAAACATGCACAAAGTAAGTAACATTTACCCTACTTACCACGAACCATCTTGACTGCAACTGTCGTAGTCTCTTCAGCTTCGATAATGCCGACAGCGTCAGCTCGCACCACTTTACCAAATGCTCCCTGGCCAAGAGTTATATCTGCAACACCCCATAAACCAGCTGTCAAGCAGTCAGGCGGCGTTCACATAAACATGAGTACGAGTCCGGCACTATACGGGTTCCATATACAAGTTCCGGCAAGCACGAGTTTGCATGTATTTCAATGGCGGCCGTTCACAGACATACGAGTATGAATTACCTGTAAATTTCACTCGTATGAGTAGTTTCTGTGCAGGTCGTGTTTTTATCCAACTCGTAGAAAGTACCAACTCATAGAAAGTGAACTACTCGTAAATAGCATTAATATAATTTATAAAAGCCGTGGCGCATATTTGATGTCAGAACTGATGTCATCATAAAATTGTTCATCGTTAGAGGTGTGTGGTTAGTAAAAATAGTAACTTTGTAGTGGAATATTGTTGTTTTAATGGCGATGTATTTCCTCGATTCGATTTTGCAAATTTTCAATATGGCCGACATGCATCGAGTTACGTGCTTGTACAAGTGACCGTGAACGTTCCACTTGTACGAGTGAAGCTTTTACGGGCCATAAACAGAAACCCGGACCCGTACTCGTACTTGGGTCTGTGTGAACACAGCCTCAGCTTCTCAGTATACTAGTTCTTACAAATCAAGCAGGTAAAAACAGATAGAGAGGGTTCCACAAATTATTTGAACTACGGTACATAAGCAAACATAATTATGCTAACAAAGTAACACATTTACATTAAATAATGAAAAAAACCCAGAAAGCATTAGCAAAATTTTCACATCAAAGAAAAGTGACAAAATGGAACCAATGAGGTCGTAAAACAAATTGTAGAAAACAAGATAAACAGATATGACTAATAATGTCTGCAAAGCACTAATTAAACACTCAAATCAAGTAGCATACAATATAGCAAAAGTTACAAAGTTACACAAAATGTTCAGCGAAACTTGCCAAACTTAAGGCATTCTTTAGGAAACTCCCACGACGAATCATATGCAAGACAATCAATCTGGTCGCCGACAGGTAGGTCTGGGTTATACTTGGCTGTACCAGCGGCTTGCAGGTAGACCTCGAATGGCACCGTTATATACTGCACACAACATAGCTCTTACAAACTTCTATCCACAACTGAAAGGTCCTACTCTGAGCAACCCAAAGTCCCCATGCACACTGGGCATTAACAAAAATATTAAAAAGCAGTCATACAGAGAGTTCAAGCTTCCACCGAAAACAGCGATTTATTCTTGGACGTCCATAAGAATCACAACAGTAAGTAAAAAAAATCTAACAAGACTTGCGATATAACTGAAAAATATGTCAGCCCAATGTCAACATATCATGCGATCGTCCACCTAAAGCTGTGCAACCATAATCCTGACCTTCGACCTTCTGAATTCAATAAGCAGCACATCGATTACTATGGCCATGTTAAACATTCATACTAATTTCAGTTAACCTATGCCTTTTAGTTTTAGACAAACAAGCCTATGCAGAACAGATGGGTGGATAGCCAAGACCCATATTAGAATGGCCATACGATAAAAGCTAGCATTAGCATTGTTATCCATGAGAATACACAGCATCACTAATTTGGACCCTGTAAATAGTGGACAGACTGATGGACAGAGAGTCAGACGAATGGACAATATTGCAGCTTGTTAGAATGTTTTACTTTTTGAAATATTCAATAAATTACATCGTCCAAATCTCAAATGGTTTTTCTATGCCCTTTCGTTTTATGGTTACAAGCCAGTACAAGACAGTAACATGATAATATGATAACACAGCCTGTCATGATTACAACCTTGATTCGACGCCGCTTCCTGCAGAGAACAGCAACTATGACGAGAACAACGATTAGCACAACAATGACGGTTACAATAGCAGCAACACTACCCGAGCTCAACGAGCCAACCTTCCCAGTCACGAATTGTTCTGTATATACCAGCAACATAACAACAATATCTCACTGCTATGCAATGTAACCCAAGCACATAGAACATCACATGTTATAAACATATACATAATAACACAACACAATATCCCGACTCATGAGCTCACAGATGAGGCAACCTACTCAGTCACGGGGCGTTCTGTGAAGCAATAACATACACATAAGCACTGTTTTAGAAGACCATTTTCCAGACAAATACCAGCTACTCCCCTGATTTTCGTTCTTACACAGAGGTTCTAAAACAAGAAAGTTCACAGCCAGCGTCTCATTCTTTTGGTTAATTAGTCAGTTTGCTAACCATCACTGATAAGTATCTGAACACCTCTGTTACATAACCAAAGTGCTAACTGCAGATCCCTTGTGAGGACAGCTGTCACTGGACTTTGATGATCAGATCACGTGGCAATGTAAAAAGACTAGTTGCTAGCAGACTACTGCAAATATTATTACCAGTTAAACAAATATGGCAATATCATAACAAACAAAACAGTTGTATAATCTGACTTACCGCCAACCAGAACAGTCATATTGCTTTCAACAATGCTAATGCGATTTAACGCTCTGCAGGTATAGACGCCAGCGTGAGAGTAGTTTGCTTTGTCAATCACCAGCTTACACTGAATACATGTCAGACTACCGATAAACACACCCACACACAAGAGAAATATAAGTGGTGCATAATAATCAAAAGAAACATTGAGTTCATAGATTAAACAATCAGAAATTCTGGAAACGATTAGCCTCAACTACTGCAATATGGTCATGCTAAACATATGCCCAGTGCTGTGTCCCAGTATTCAACATGACCACCGTTCACTGCAACGATCAAGACTAATCATTTCCGAAACTTTCCAATTGTTTGACCTACCGGTACCTAAAACATGCATGTAGCACTTTTTATAAGCCACACAGTACATATATTAACATACTGCAACAAATCCATGATTCAGGAAAGATTTCGACCCCCTAGTGTTACTAAAAAACTGAAGTTGTTACCAAAATTTAACTGTCTGCCATATGACCTAGCACTAAATGAAGTTAGCAATTTCATGTACTGAGTTTTCACTGTTTGCATATGGTGAGAAAAAACACATTAATATTGCATAGCAAAACACTGCATCACCTTCACTGAGAGAAAGAAGTCATGTTTTTCAGCATCTGGTTGTCTGACATTTTGTTTGCCTGTGAACAAGACTTTATAAACAATTACAAATAAACTTTGAACGTTATAGAGGGGTAAGTTATGACCCCAAAACCAACTGATCAGACACTGTTTGGCACTCAAATCAAGAAACTTTGTGAAAGATATATATAATTTATATATGCAAATACTGAAGTTGATGGGCACGCTACTCAATGGTGTATGCAGTTGGCAGCATTATTTAATTGTCACAGCGAACTTACAAGCCTATATCTTACTTGCAGTTCCAAATACTGTATTGCATTACTACTTTCACTAAAAGACATAACTGCGTTATTTTTATTCCAGTTAGTGAGTGAGTAAGTAGGGTTTATTACCATTAAAAGCTAGTGCTCTCACCTGGTAGAGTTAACAAGCCTCAAGTCATCGCCTCCATCAATGACGTCATTATCCTTGAGCCAAACATACTGCGGCTCAGGCTGACCCTCGGCTAAACACTCCAACTCATGTCTCATACCAATGCCAAGCACTATCTGACCACTCAGCGGCCTTAAGAACTTCACCTCCTCTGGTTCTGAAAAAAATGCAACAATGATCCATGATAACAATAAAAAATCAGCTGATTTGTTCAATTGTTCAATCAACCAATCAAATGCACCAACATATGTTGTAAACGAATCAGAGAGATGCATCAGTTGCTACAAAACTGCTAGATAAAACATTGATTTAGTATCCTATTAAGAACAGGAGTTAAATGTTAATATAAAGGCTTTCCCACAGCCCTCCTATAAAATGTTCATCAGAAATGCTGTCATCTGCAATGTCACTCACAACAGGAATATCTTCAACCTATGCATCAGCATGGCTGGCTTATTGCTGAAAGCTATATATGAAAAGAACTGAACAACATTCAAAAAGAATATTTACCTTATTCAGCATTGCAAAAATGGCAAAATGCAGGAAAAGAAATGCAAAGACTGAAGACATCCATCTGAAAATCTGACTAACTAATCATCAAAATAAAAAAAACTGAAAAGCAGTAACACTAACAGCAATAGCAGTAGAGTTGTATCTAACCATGCACACTGATGACAATGTCTTCACTGTGTATCTGTCCTGTGTAGTTACGTGTTCTGCAGCGATATCTCTGAGCACTGGCGAAGTCAATGTGACCAAATTTCATTGCCACTACGTGCGAGTATGCATTGCTACAGACATGCACATACGTGAGCCATTAAATCGACTGACATCGAAGACTGAACTGAATTGACCGGCACATTTGTAAATAAATAAAACTGACTAGATAAATGATGAAGTTACAAATATGAAAACTGGATGGACAAAATGCATTTTGAGAGACTGCAAATGAGAACAGAAAGAGCTGTAAAAATCTCACAGCATTCGGTGTTGCTCAGACAAGTTACGATTGCTGGTTTAGGAATAAAGATAGAATAACTAGTTTACATACACCAAATTAACAGCTGAACAATCTAGATGGGCCAATATTAACGATAAAAATGCTGAAGATTAAAGAGCTCAACTTAAATTAATCAAAAATCATCTTACATTTCACGTGTTATTTCCAGACGTTCATCGGAGGCCAGTGGAGTTTCCTGTGCGCTGTCAACGAGGTATAGGTCAGGCGTCGAGAAGACAAACTTGTTAGCTTTGCATTGAACGAGAACATCATCGCCAATGACAACGTTTAGCTGACTGCTGCTTGGCAACAGGCCAAAACCATCTCTCACATCTAAAAAAACACAAACATAAATGTATGCACTCATCCTAGTGCAAAACCTGCCACAAACACATCAGTCACAGTCAGGTCTCGAAGTGGGATGGTACGAACCAATATGGCACATCAGCACTTCCTTGGTCGCCTGAAAAGCATACCGGCACTTCTTTTCTGAGAAAAGACACAACAGTATGCTTTGCAAGCATTTTTCTGAGATTTAAGCAACTGGCCAAGTGGTCGTAAATGCTGTCATCAATCAGTTGCCAAATTAGCATTAGCTTATTCTTTTAACTATGATTTTTGGTTCTGATTTCCATTTATTCTTTAAACCACACTTAAAAAGTCAAAGGGAGGAAAGGAGAAAGAAAGAGCTACCATACTGGCACTTATTTTTTCCCACTTTGAGCCCTGATCACAGTCGAACTAACATCATCACAAAATTAACATTCGAGGGGTCTGCAGAAAACTTCTTCATCTGTGTTTAATGGCAGCTGAAAATCAAACGATATATACTATTACGGCATTATTGTGCATGTGAAATTTGGGCTTGCATCTTTGCCAATGTTCGACAATTTTTATATTGACCATATTGTGTAGTCTGCAGTAATTGTCAGCTTTTTGTACGTTTACAGTTACATGTACAGTTATTGTACAATTTTACAGTAAATAACTATTAATGACATTACTCGTGCTGAAGGAAAAGGAGGCAATGTGACAGGTTTGTCTGTTTGTTAGTTTCGTTGGTTTGTATTCAGGACAAAAATAAACTCTGATGAAACTTGTTGAAGATGGGCCAAAGATGACGTTAGTAATCATCAGACTGACTTCAGAGACTCTTACATTTTCAATAGCTGGTGTTTATTTTCAGTTAATTTTCGTTGATTTTTCGGAAAAAACACTTGTTATTGCTGGACACCCTTCATTTTTTTAGCACACATTATGCACTACTGTCTCGTATTACATGTAGTGTACTGTACCTGAGACATAAAATTCCGTTTGTGTCTCGGCTTTACCAAGCTTATTAGTAGCCTCACAATGAAACCATAACGAAGTTTCTTCTGCAACGACCTGCACTGTTGACAGAACTCCACGATGTGCCTTAACATATACATGCAGACAGGATACTAGAGAATACATCGTATGTGTAAACAGATAAAATAGTAAAAATGAGTCCAGGGAATTTTTTACCTACTTGCACACCAGCTGGATTTCGCTGCCATTTTTCACAAAGTCTACCATAGAGCAAACTGACCTCACGTGAAAAATGGCAAAATGGCCATCAATTCGACAGAAATATGCCTTTTGCGCAAACATGAAGATCTGAAAATTTACACCTCTGAGTGTAGCACTGATTTTTTGGCCCAGCCACGTCCACTTTGTTTCAACTGAGATGGTCTGTACACCTGCTACACAGGTTGTGCCATAAACATGATGCCTCAAGATAGATCTCCGAGCACAGAGCAGACAGATAGAAAGCAAGAACAGCAGGGTTTTAAAAACCGCTTCCTTAAGTAAATCCACTCGGTAGATTTAGTTCTTTTGGGCTAAAACTGGAGCTTTTTAACAAGAAAAATGTACGAACCATGGCTGCAGCAAAGTGAGCAGACGACAATTTTGCCGATGTGCGCCTGCCGCGCATGCATCAACGTGAGAATGGGCGACTTTATGCTAGAGAATTCCGAAATGAAATTACCCGACATCAACTATGCGGGGACTTGCTAGTCCAACCACTATGCCATCTTTTTGCATACCGACTAACTTAATCGATTAGTCTCAGACTCGCTAATTCCGACGTAGCCGCTACTCTGTGTAAACTAAGATGTTCTTATGCGTACGGCCCCAGGTGTCTAAACTATGCACAGAAGTTGGAATGTCAGTAAAAGCAGCATTATACAGGTGTGGAAGTGCTCTTTGCGTAGGGCTGCCAGTGCAGTTCTGACGACACACATCCCAGCGTGGTGCAGGGCAGCTTGAACCACTGTACATCGGGTGCTGGCACACCACCAGCATGACACTCAATGTGATAGATGTAGCCGGGCCGGTAGAACGGATGCATCGGACCACCGACCAGTCTCACCGACGGCGACTCTGCAACAGCAACCAGTATGTACACTGGTCGACTCAGCCTTCTACCCTCCGAGGGACGGTAAAATGAGTAGTAACTCATTTATATGGGTTACGGAAGGCAGTGACCTTAGTACAGCTGACTGGGGCTGCCTAGCCGGCCGTTGCGTTAGCTTGTGTCTGCAGGCAGCACGTGGTGGCCGTGCGGCTGTCGGCTCGGGTTAGTGACGAAAAGCGCATTAGAGGCGTTGTATGCGAGATGCGCTATACAAATTGACATCTTTACCTTTTACCTCTACTGTGTCTCAGAAAAAAATAAAATTCCTGACATTATCAATTGTAACTTGAAGAAGAATTATCAAATTTTAATAATTTTTGGTACAAATATTCCTCATACTACTCGCCATCGTATGACCATCCATGTTCCCATGACTGATGAGCAGACTTCAATGGCTTCATGACAAAAACATCACAGTCTAAGTAACAGTAACAAACACTAATAATTTCTACCGTTCCCCCCTCCCTCATTCACTCCACATGAACCGTTATTCAACCATCCACTCTTAATGACAAAGACCCTCCAACAATTAGCAAATACTATCAATGACAAGTAATTTTGCATCACTGTCATTAAGTTGACGTCAAACAAAACTGTTTCTGTAAAACAGTTTCTGAAAACAACTACAGTCAACACAACCAAACTAAACACAAACTAACCACAACTAAACAGGCAAAAATCTGTATCGATCATCGACGCAATAATACAACTGCAAACTACAATTATATTATGCAAACCAGTTAAGCAAACATTTTATATAGTAATCCACGCATAACTATAATATAGAACTACTATACAAATCTTGACACACCATTGACAATGAGCTGAATGGTTTTCTCAGCTGACAAGTCATTCAATGAAACTCTTGCTGTGTAAACGCCCTCGTCAGATACGAGAGGAAAACTAATTCTTAACACCAACCGAGAATAACTTGACCTGTGTAAAAACAACAAGAAATCTGAGCTGATGCTCATGATATGCGCGAGAGCCTATAGCATTTCCTGTTCACAGGTAATCTTGGTCTATCTCCATCCATTTTGTTGCAATTCATCCTTTGCAGCCAAAATCGCCAAAAAGCACTAAAAACCCCTATTTATAGGGTTCAAGGTCAATCGAGGTCATCAATGTTGATAATCCTAAGAAGCTCGTCGCCAGTGCTTGTTATGATAAGCAGCATGTCTTTGCCTATCTGCAACCATTTTCATGCTAGACAAACCAACAGCAGATAAATAACCACTTTTAAGAGGGGTACCCCTCTTTGGCACCCGCGTGCGCAGGCCTTCTTAAACCTAGAGGGTCCAGATTTGAATTGCTAAAATCTACATTCTCTGCTAAAAATTTCATATGCAGGTTGTCTTGGTCTATCTCTAGCCATTTGGGTGCAATTCACTCCTGAAATGCGTGTCGCAGTCTGAAATCATGAAAAATTCACTAAAACCCCCTATTTTGGGGGTTCAAGGTCATTCAAGGTCATCAATGTTAACATTCCTAAGAAGCTCATTGCCAGTGCTTGTTTGATAAGCAGCATGTCTGTGCCTATCTGCAACCATTTTCACGTTAGACAAGCCAATATACAAAGTGATCCAAAAAAAACAGATACCAAGTTTTATTTTTGGGATAACTTCGGTAATTCAGCACCGATTTTAACCATTCTTTCACTGTTACAAGCAGAAATTTATGGCGCGTAAACATGAAGTTCTTCCACCCACCGCACCTTTACTGTGTGACCATACTACCTAGCAAAACAAACACTGTCAAAGCTACAGTGGTCTCGGAAAACAGGCAACACGTAAAGATATCAATTTCATAGCATAAAATGGCATCCACATCTTGAAGCTGTTATCAAGAATGGTGGCAGACACATCGAGCACTGCAACTTAGCTTGAGCAGCTGCACATCATTTTAATACTATAGACAGACAAGTTTAGTCAATAAAACAAAACACTGAACACCGATATTAGCAGTAGTGTTTGTTTTGCTAGGTAATGTAGTCACACAATAAAGGTGCAGTGGGCGGAAGAACTTCACGTTTACGTGCCATAAATTTCTGCTTGTAACAGTGAAAGAATGGTTAAAATCGGTGCTGAATTACCGAAGTTATCCCAAAAATAAAACTGAGCATCCGTTTTTTTGGACCACCCTGTAAATGGCAATAATCATAAAATAATGCCTTTTTAAGAGGGGTGCCCCTCTTTCTCCCGCTCGTTCATGGGGAGCCCTTCATCCAGTGGCATAAAATTTTGTCACGGAATACTAAAGACTCTAAGCTATAACATAGTGAAAACCAGAAATCTCTATCTCACCTGGGCTCCGATCGGTAGTGGGTTGTGACAGACACCAAGACAGAATTACCCTAGCTAATACGTGCTATAGCTAGCTATGCTAGCTCTCGCATGTAACAAAAATGAACAGTGTTTAGCCATGCACCATGGCACAGCAAGTACTGGTAAGTATCCTTTGAAACACTTTGATCTGATTTGAATACAAACTGGAGCATCACACCGATGCGCTGTGGTATGTGAACAACTTGCTCAGGGTTGTTACCTGACAGTGGAATGGCTGGGAGTCAAAATTCTGACCTCACAATCATTGGGTCTGACATGCTACCATAAGACTATCAAGCCATACCAATAATGATGACATTTGTTCTACTAAGGGCAACATTCTAGCACCTCCGACCAATTTCTGAGACATCCTGTGCATGCATTCTTTAGACGATAATAATAAAAATTACTACATTTACTTCACTGAATAAGTATACAGTAGACTATTATCACTACTGTCAGTCCTGAGGATATGCCAAATTTTGAAAAATGGCTGATGCCAAATTTAGCTGTAGAGAAAATTACTGCTCTTTCATAATCATTGCTTTTCGTAATCATTCACAACGCATGGTGCTGTACAAATGCGTTTGATTGATTAATGCATAACAATGAACTTCATAAGTAAACAACTGTATAAGAATGGACAACGTTTGTGGCCAGTGACATCAGTACATATGTAGCCGTGAGTCCAGCGTAGCCAATATGTTGCAATTTGATGCAAATTACAACAGTCTTGTCAAAGTTGTCTCATGCAATACTAATCTATAAGGTTGACAGCAAAAACACAGCTATGAATAGCTGGAATGCAAATCTAATTTCTTTCATCATCATGCTGTGCTAATCATTAAAACCAACTCCCAGAAATCATTGTGTCAGTTACAAATACTTATTCTTTCAAGAATGGTTTGTGAGAATTTACGCGAATAAAGAGCCACTCATCGAATGCATGCAACGTTGATACATACGTAGCCGTGAGTCGTGGGTGGTCAGTGGGGATAGGAACATCATCCTTAAACCACTGCACGGTCCAGCTGCTGGGATACGCATCAACAGAAACCGACAGAAACACCAGGCTCTCCACGGGATTGTGCTCAACAACAGGCTTCTCATCAGACAGCATGATGTAGGGATGAGCTGAGTAAAAGGTAAATTGCACACAACACAGACTCATCAGATATTTATTATGCAACCATACGAAGAGGCCTCATTATGGGTCTTGCCCATCCATCTGTCTGTCCGTCTGTTCATCCTGTATGCACTGTTGACTCGGAAAGGTGTAAAAAAATAAACGTTCCCAAGCCAAAAGTAACTGGTGTGTCGATGTTCAGCTCAAATGACAATGGTCAGGGTTAGATTTGCGCTGGTTGAAGTAAACAACTGCATAATATGTAGACAGGTACTGAGCCAACATACTTTCTACTATTTAGTAGAACAGATGTATTGCAAATGGTTAAAATGTTTTGAAAAATCAACAAAAATAACAGTTAAGTCACTGACAGTCAACATACGTAATGCTAACACACCTAAGTGTGTTTACAGTACAGATAATAAGACTTCTATTTTGTCAGAGCTTCTTAAAACTGTGCCATCTTGCTCAGAAGCAGATGGTTCCAGGTTGTTAAAGAAAAACTTCTTTCAGGTCAGATGCCATTTCTGTCAACCGAGAGGCATGTTGAAAAAGCAAAAAGAACTAGAAGATGCTCGTAAGACTGCACATCTCTGCCAAGTGAAATGACGTAAACACATGGAAAGGGGAGGCAGAAGAAAAAGCCGCTTCGCTGCAGGGGAGGGAGGTTCATGTAAAAGCCGGCGTTGGTGCTTGAGCTGTTGGTGCAATCGTGTACACTGTACACAAACGGACAGACAGACACACAGACACGAATAGATCGACCAATCTCATAATCTCCTCCCATTCACTTCGTTCCATTCGCGGAGATAATAACACATCCACTGGAAACAAACGTCAGCTTACCTTTGACAGTGAAGCTGTAGACAGCTGAGTTGGAGAGATGACCAACGCGTACAGTGCACTTGTATGAGCTGGGGTCTGAGAGAGTCACTGCTGGTATGGACAAAGTCTTAATCCACTCGTAGTACTGATAGCCGGATGCATCGCCAGCATGCCGCTCTGTCTCACCTACCGACGCCTGCTCAGACAGCTACAACAAACACAAAGGTTAACTCAGCCTTCCATCCCACTGGGGTATATGATAAGATATTTTTAAAAAATCTAGCCCTCAAACTAAAATGAACGGACAATGTTTTAAATAAAAACAAAATGAGAAAAAACTAAATAGAGTACTGTTGTTTAAAACGTAAAAATAAGCAGAAACAGATGGCTGTGAGCATCGGGACAGCTAGAAACCTGGGATGAAAAAAGACTAAAAAGACGAAATAATGATAACTAAAACTGCAAAAAAAACTAAAACGACAAAAACCGTAAGCAAGTCCAGGTCTAGTGGCAGATTACACCACAGTACATATTGTACGCGGAAGGCGTAGTATGAGCACGGCCTATTTTGGCCATGGTAGTGCTATTTTGAATTAGCATACCAAACTCATGGCACCAAAATGTGCGTTTTGACCAAGCCATGGCAACGCATCCATAGCAACATTGACGTCGCAGCATTACAAAATACTGAAAAAATCCTTTGTTATGGAGTGTTTGGATGCTGCTAAATAATCACACGTGTACTGTCACATCATATTCGTTATTTTTCCCAAAACGTCGAGTCCAATTAAGGTGAATTTAACTGGAATTAGTGTGAAGTTTGCGGTCTGCATACGCGAAATGACGTACCCAATGAGATGGACATACCATTTCGCTGACAAAAATATTTTCATGCAAATTGCACTTTGTTATATGTTTTAGCACATACTTTATGTAGTGCTAATATAGTAATAACACAATAAAGTAAAGTAAGTGCAACACAATATTATACAAACACACAATGCAACAAAAATATGTGGTAACCATGGCGGTCTCGGCGTGTGTATTGGCCTGGCAGCTATGGGAAGCCGAAGGTGACTTCTACCTCAAATACAGCCTGTTGCAAATACCATGCGCCTTCGGCACGTATATATGTATTGTAGTAACAATGTGTGAAATCATATGATACGTGATGCTCCATAACTCTGCAACGAGTTTCCCATAAAGAGTCCATAAAGAACTATACACACCTATAACCTTTTCATGATCTTCTTCAACTAACAGATGATTAAAATACAAATGGAAAAAACCAACCTGCTATGCAGAAATCACAGTGAATTTCCACATATTACAATAATAATGACATATCCAACACTCTTCTATAAGTCGCCAAGATCGTTTTACAATTAAAAGCAAAAAGTCGCCTAATGTTGCACGCAAAAAAATAAATTTTAGTATTGTTTATGTTTGGAATTATGTGCTTTTTTGCTGAGACATTGCATATCGAAATTACAAAAGATGGAGGATAAATGATGCAACGCCTGCAAGGTGGAAACTGGTCAGGAGTCTTCAACTTGTTGAAGTTTGACCATACGCCGAAGAAGAAGAAGAAGAAACTAAAAACGATGCTATGGGCAGTTGGGCATCATTCAAAATAAGCAGTGTTATCTCCCAGCACCTGCAACAACTCTCTTTAATAAGCACTTCACAAATTCATTCATTTATGAACTAATTCACAACATAAAGTCATCTGAACCTGTGTGTCGGTGGCTGTCGTCCAAGTCAACTCAACGCCGGAATCAACACGCAAGTGAATGAGGCATTTCAGCATGATGGCTTCACCAATGAGAACTTTCTGCGTAGTGAGACTCGTGCTGATTGTTGGAGGCTGAACATGACTGATGCCACCTGTGCACATTCGCAGAGACAGACACCTCTTCTGGCTTGCTACACTGTGTCTCAGAAAACGTCCTACTTTGTGATAGGACATATCTTTGCGAAATATTAACAGATATTCAAAAATTTTTTACTGGCACACTCTTTAGACAATTGCCAATAAAGTGAAGATTGAATATCCTATCACACCTCACCTGTGTCGCTACATTACCTCGTGAAATAAAACTGCAAGAAAAGCTAACAATAATACACTGTGTTTCAAAAAAACGGGCACCCTTTTTATTTCTTTCATAATTCACTCAAATGATGATCAATTCACACAAAATTTTTACCAGATGTAGCTGAAGAAATGCTAATTCAAAATATATGGACAAAATATGGCTGTTAGTTAAA